>Ga0209362_1000739_pt1 | contig 28083 bp, 19 predicted proteins | sample SaaInlV_165m_DNA_FD_184680 | JGI IMG/M metagenome (GOLD analysis project Ga0209362, IMG submission 184680) | Marine microbial communities from expanding oxygen minimum zones in the Saanich Inlet - Saanich Inlet SI037_S3LV_110m_DNA (SPAdes)... | ecosystem: Environmental > Aquatic > Marine >... | reverse complement strand
AAAATTGATTGAAACCCTTTGCTGCCTTCTGCTCCACGAAGAACTTTAGCCGCTTCATCAGCGCCAATTTCACGGACAAAAATATTTCGCCAGCGAATCTCGCCGCCATGCGTTTGTAGTTGAATCGGTCCATGATGAAACAGTGGACGCGAGCGGTCAAAGTAATTTTCCATGACTGCATCATCGACGATTAATTTGCCATTGAGCCACACAGAAGTGCGAGCGCCAATTTGGCGAATTTTAAAACTGTTCCACTGTCCAAAGGGTTTGTCGGCCAAGACCAAAGGATCCTTGCCTTTTGCGCCCTTGCTATTGTTCCAAAGTCCGCCGGAACCTTTATCGCCTCCAATTCCAAATTTTGCTTCATCTGTATAATCCCAAATCTGAACTTGGGGAACGCCTTTGAGATAAATGCCGCTGTCAGCCTTGGCAACCGTTTTGTAATCAATCATCAATTCATAGGCACTGAACTCTTGCTCGGATGTTAAATACATCCCATGACCGTCGTTGATTAACTCGCCATCCTCGACAGTCCAATGTTGGTCGATGTCTTTACGGCTTTCCTTTTTATAGGCCGCTTGATCCTCCGCAGATTGGTTCCATAGATCCTCTGGATTTTTTGTTTTCCAGCCATACCAGCCAGATGTATCTTTTCCATTAAACAGTGCTTTGAATCCCTGCGGTGGAACATTAAGTTCAGCAGACATGGTAGGGACAGAAAAAATCGCAACGAACACTAACGACAATAAGGTCTTGTAAAAACTCAACGTTCTAACTCCGAAAGAAGATCTAATAGGATACTACGGTTTACTCAATATCATCCTAATGTCGTGGCGAACCGATTTCCATAACCGAATGTGATATTTTAGCGCCTATTCGTGATCAACTAGCTGCCCAATAACCGCAGAGTGTGCGCCCCTATTTATTAACGCTCGTGTTTTTAGGCCAATAATCCTTGGATCACTTTGCCATGAACGTCAGTAAGCCGGCGATCGATTCCATTGTTTCGCACTGTCAGTCGCTCATGGTCGATGCCTAGCAGATGTAACATCGTGGCGTGGATGTCATAGACTTGCGTCGGATTATTTCGATCTAATGGTTTAAAGCCCCATTGGTCGGATTCGCCCACTGTCACCCCACCACGAATCCCACCACCACATAGCCAATTCGTAAATGTAAATGGATTATGGTCCCGGCCCTTGCCGCGCTGGCTGCTGGGCATGCGGCCAAACTCGGTCGTCCACAAGATAATGGTGTCCTCGAGCAACCCCCGTTGTTTCAAATCTTTAATCAACGCCGCGGTACCAATCGCCATTCCATTTGCCAACGGGCCATGATCGCGCTGTATATCTTCATGGCTATCCCAATTACGCCGAGGAAAGCCATTGTCGTTACCGGACCAAATTTGCACAAACCGCACACCACGTTCAATTAGCCGCCGAGCAATCAAACATTTGCGGCCAAAATATTCCGCTTCTTCTGGAACGTTTATGTCCGGACCATAGCTCGTACCTGGCCGATCAAGACCATATGCCTTTAACGTAGCGGCCGTCTCTTTCGACAAATCCATTGCCTCTGGGGCGCTGAGCTGCATTTTTGCTGCGAGTTCATAGCTGCGAATTCTCGCTTCCAATCGCGAGTCACCTGGCCGCGAAGCATTGTATTTGGAATTCATCCGGCGTAATAAATCAGCTCCATCTCGTTCGCTGCCCGACGTAATATATTCAGCCTGAGGTAATAAGTTTTCAATGGGGTTCTCTCGTTGAGGAAATACCGTGGTCCCTTGTGAATATGCCGGTAGAAATGCAGAGCCCCAATTTTTAGGTCCATTGGATGCATAGCCTCGATGATCGGGTAACACAACAAACGTCGGCAAGTTATCGTTCATGCTGCCTAATCCATAACTCACCCAACAGCCCATGCCAGGGAACCCTGGGTCCTGAAAACCCGTTGCCTGTAAAAACGTTGCTTGGCTGTGCACGCCGGTCTTGCCAACCATGTTATGCACAAATGCCATCTCATCAACAACATCACCTATTGGTTTAACCGCGTCGCTCAATTGTTTGCCTGATCCACCATAAGGGCGAAACTTAAAATACGATTTTGCCCACGGCCCAAAGCCACTCTGAAACAATTCGATTTTTTCACCAAAATCGGCTTCTTCACCATGATGCTGATCTAACCACGGTTTGTGGTCCCACAAATCGAGATGACTTGCGGCGCCCGACATAAAAAGCTGTATCACGCGCTTGGCTTTCGGGGGGTGATGTAGTTTATTGCCCAGCACACCATCTCCACCCGCTGCGTCGTTAACGCCCATAGCAGCCAGCGCAATACCCCCGAGGCCGCCACCAGATTGCCAGAGGAAATCACGGCGCGAGCAGGGTCGCGGGGGGTTGGTATTATATAAATTCATATGCGACTAGCGATTCATTTAATCCAAATAAATAAACTCGTTTAAATTAAACAAGATGCGGCAAAAATTCTTCAAGTCATGTTTTCGAGCATACTGTTCAAATTCTGCTTGTTCCTGCGATGTGGGCAGTCGTCCAGTCATGCGGCTAAACGCTGTCCGCACTTGACTGGTAATATCTGCCGCCTCATCCTGCAGTGATTCCGAAAAACGCTCGGCCATCGCTAAATTAAACTTGTTATTCAAAAAAGCCAACGCTTGAACCGACGTAATCGTCTCGTCACGCACAGGTGTGCTTTGCGAAGAATCGGCGCAATCTAAAATTGTCATAAAGGGATCCGGCTGACTGCGAACCACGAAACGATAAACCGCACGACGATAAGACAACGGGTTTGTCGGATCATATTTATGATACTCATAATGTGGCGAATGCTCGGGATGCTCTAATTTAAACAAGTAGAACCCTGGCCCGCCCTGTGTATCATTTAACAATCCCGTCGCACTTAATATTGAATCTCGGATTTCCTCAGCGCTTAACCGCCGCCGATTCATTCGCCATAAATATTGATTGCTGTTATCAATCAGATGATTCTTAGTATCATGCTTTGAGCCCTGCCGATAAACGCTGCTCGTCACGATTAGGCGCTGTAGTTCTTTAATTGATTGGCCGTTATCTCTGAACTGCTGCGCCAGATAGTCCAATAATTCTGGATGAGTCGGCAATCGTCCCATACGGCCAAAGTCATTGGGTGAATTGACAATCCCTTTGCCGAAATGATGTTGCCAAATACGATTCACGATACTCCGCCACGTTAATGGTTGCTTGCGCTGCGTTAACCACAGCGCCAGCGCTGCACGACGATCTCCCTCGGCATGATTATCTGCTAATTCAAATCTCCCCGTCTCGGATAACACCGGAATAGATCCTGGATTTGCTAGTTCTAAGGGATTGCGGATATCACCTCGTGCTAACACGTGGATTTCTCGTGGACTACCATTGGTCGGCTTAAAATTTGCTTGCGCTTTAAAATGCGAGGCCGCCGCGTAAACCATAGCTCCGGCGGGAATGGCCGTTAGCTCGGATCGCCATGTTATTTGTTGCTCATGTAATTTTTGCTGGCGTGCCTTACGTTCGGCAGTATTAGCCTGCGACCACAATCGCTGAACTTGTTGAGCTGCGGCAAACCACTTTTGGGCTCCATCGTCACTAACGGGTCGGGGCCACAATCCGTCGGTGACATTTTGCCGCGCCCACCGCACCGGTGCTTCGATTGAGCTGGATGCTGTCACCGCCATTCCGTGTGCGCTGTTCGCATCATCTTGGTCCAACGCTACGATCTCCGAGAGCACCATAATATAATCGTTGCTGCGCTCGGCTAACTTCGTGGCCGTGACTCGGATATATTGTATCGGTGATTTTTCGCGGTGGGGTATCTCAAGATACGCAAGTTTCGGATTTGGAAAATCTTCTTGGGTATGATCGAAGATTACCGTGTTGGTGTTAAACGACTTATCATTGGAAACCGCCACCTGAAACCGAACAGGAAATCCAAACCCGTCCCCAACGCCAGCATAATCATCGCTCGCTGGATAAAGTCGGATGCGCGTTATCTCTGTTGTCGATTCTCCTAAATCAACTTGAACCCACTGGGCTTTCGAAGGCGAATCCAAAATAGAGCTATGAAACCCATATGCATCGGGTCGCTCCGCACGCTGGATTGCTGGTTGCCACTTATCGCGATTGGCAACTGCAGCGGTATGGTCCGCCCCCGCGGCCTGCTTTATTTCTTGCTCAAGCTGTTTAACCTCAGCAGTGGCTGCTGCTAGTTTTGAATTCAGCTGCTGGCGGGTTTTTTCAACTTGCGGATCCGCATCGTAAACTCGGTCTGCTTTATCGACGGCTGCAAACACGGTTTGTAGATTGTAATAATGCCGCTGCGTGATCGCGTCAAATTTATGGTTGTGACAACGGGCACATTGAATCGTGGTGCTAACAAATGTATTGAGTGTATTAGAAACCATTTCATCACGGTCGATATTACGGGCTATCTGTCCATCCAACTTGGACTCCGCTACTTCCGCATGCCCAATAAAGTCCCATGGCCCAGCTGCAATAAAACCTAAGCCTAATATCCCATCAGCGGTTTGTGGATAAAGCACATCACCAGCAACTTGTTCTTGTACAAATTGCGAATATGGTTTGTCTTGGTTAAAACTGCGGATGACATAGTCGCGATAGGGCCAGGCATTGGGTCGTAGCTTGTCTTTGTCATAACCGCACGTGTCAGCGTATTTTACAACATCTAACCAGTGCCGGCCCCAATGTTCTCCATAGGCTGGCGATGCCAATAACCGATCTACCAGTTTTGAGTAGGCCAGCGGATCACGGTCGGCAACGAAATCATTGATTGCTGCCAGCGTCGGTGGCAATCCCGTCAGGTCGTATGTCAGCCGCCGAATAAGACTACGGCGATCCGCCGGGACGGTGGGCTTCAATTGTTTTTCTACCAACTTGCGAATTACAAATTGGTCAATTGGGGTCCGACTGGGAAATGTGTCAAAAAATGGATTTGCAACTTGCGGGGTCGGTACCACCTTTAGCGGGCGCCAAGACCACCAGTCTTTGTTGGAGATCGCTGGGGCTTTGAGTTTGAAATCTTGCGGCCATGGCGCACCCTTGGTGATCCATGTTTCCAATACTGTTATTTGTTCTTTGGTGAGTGCCGGTTTGTCCTTCGGCATTTCTGCCGCTTTAAGAACATCGATGAAACGGCTATTTTCCGGATCGCCCGCTTCGATGAAACCACTTGCCTGGATTTCATCATAGGATTGTAAAGAAAAGTCACCTTTATGATCGTGGGTATTGTGACACTCGAAGCAGTGCTGCTGCAGAATCGGAGCAACCTTATTTTGAAAGTTTTGCAACCATGGATCCTGCTCGTCCGCACAAAGCACGGATGGCGTGAGAGCAAGTAGTAATATTACCAGAGATTTCATATCTCTTAGAATAACAGATGCTGCGTGCTAATTCGTGGAGATTGGTGACGGTCATCCGGATATAAACTTTATTGACTTATTCCCGCATCCAACAATTGAGTTTTCCGCTTCTCAACATCGGCGGCATTTACAAACAGCAATAGCAAAGAAGTGGCTGCGGTCACGATGCCCATTACCATAAAGGAATTGGGCACGCCAAACGCAGTTTCTACGTTTCCGGCTATTTTATTGCCAACAACATGACCAATATTTGATAATGTCATGTAGATCGTAAACATCGTGGCCGAAGAAGTTGTCCAAGACATTTTCATTGAATCCGCAATGTAGTTCACAACAAAAATAGATAACAACGGTTTATATCCCACCGTATAACACCAAACAATATAATTATCCCACGTTCCGTCTGCTGCCCATTGTGTTTCAAGCCCATCGCCCCAATGATCCACACTTAAAGCAAAGCCTATCGACAACAAGCCATAGCCAATCAATCCGATTGCCATCATTGGTTTTCGGCCAAAGCGGTCACCAAGCCACCCAGCACACACAGCCATCAGGCATTCTGGTATCCCAGCAAATCCCATAACGTGAGATGTGTGGGTAGAACTCCAGCCTATCCAATCATTGCTATTGCAAACCGTCTTCAATGTCGTTTCCATCACTCCCCAGCCAACTAAGCTGATGAGAATCATTGCGGAATAAAACAATGTGGTCCGCAAAGAAAATCCCAGCAGTAAATCTCGTACAATTTCGCTGATCGGCCGAGTAACAATTGTGGGTTCCCTGCAGGGTTCCGTGACACTACCTTTGCTCCAAGGAAATCGCTTTTCACCTTTTCGTTCGACACAAAATAGCGGGAACAGCATGATGACAAACAACACGGCCATTTGAGCTAACACGGCACCACGGATTCCGTATTCGTCCATCACGGATGCTAAAATCGCAGCACCGGCAGATAACCCTAATATTTTGCTCGCCCACATCAAGCCGTTAACTCGACCCTGTTCTTCGGTCGGTAAAATATCCACTGCCAACGCATCTGTACACACGTCTTGCAAAACTACAAACATATTATGGACAAAGAAAATCCATAGCAAGTATTTAAACGAGATTTTCATGTCCATATTCTCACCCGCTAGATAAGGCTCTATCACGATGATCCCTATCAAGCTAAGTGTCATCAGCAACTGGGCCAGCAAGATCCACGGGCGCCGCTTACCCATGGCCTTGAGTTGTAATGAGTCGATCACGGGAGCCCAGATGATTTTGAACGTCCATGGCAATAATGTGAAGGCCGTTAATTCGCCCACTTCGGCAGTCGACAACCCATTGCTTGACATATAATTCGCCAGGGTAATCGTCATAAATCCCCAGGGTATGCCCTGGGCTAGATAGAGCGCACAGAGGGTGGAAATTCGTTGGGCGCGATTGTCGGCTAATGCCATATGACTAGATCTTCCGCTCTGCCTATTTATCTACTCGTCAGCAACTATAAGGTTGATTGGACAAACTGACGACAATCCAACAGTATGACTGATTCGCGGCGGAAAGTCGAATTTTCCGCCTGAATTAACATCGATCGCAAGAGCCCCGCCGCGCATAAAAAAACGACCCGTCGAAACAGGTCGTTTTTATAGATTGTGTTTGGACACGAAGCCCGCCGCTACTTAGCTCATGCAAATAAACAAGGCAAAGAACGTAAAGCCTTCAATCAGAGCAGCGGCAATAATCATCGCTGTCTGGATTTGGCCAGCCTTTTCTGGTTGACGAGCCATGCTTTCAAAAGCTGAGGCTGCTAGTTTTCCAATCCCGCCGGCTGAACCGATGCAAACAAGTCCGGCACCAACAGCACCAAGGCCAGCAGCAAGGCCAGCAACAAGACCGCTATCCGCGGCTTCCGCAACTGCTGCACCGTCTTCCGTAACTGCTGCACCGCCTTGTGCAAAAGCTGGTGCTGCCATCATTATTACAACAGCGAGGCTGTACATTGCAATTTTTGCAAATTTATTCACGAAACTATCTCCTACGAAATCTAAAGTCTAGAGGTGGTCTTTTTACAGCAAGTCGTTACTGCAAACCAAATATATTGTTGTTTGTTTCTGTTTTCACTTTCCAAAAGCCGCTCCAAATAAATGCGCTTATCACGCAATTTAGAGAAACTAACCATGGTGCAAAACAATAAACTACTTGCCGATACCGGTGCCTGTCAACCACCTGCATACGTAGTTTATTGAGTTTTGAGGAAAACTGTTCAAATCCTTTATTAATCGCTGACCACGCCGGGGTTTATTACCTTTTTCTTGAGCTGGTCCACCACTACGGCAACTAATATCAAGGCTCCGTATATCACCATTTGTCGATATGAATCCACTCCGGCCATATTCAGTCCATTTTGGATGACGCCCAAAATCAAAGCGCCAATTAACGTCCCCAAAATTTTGCCCTCGCCACCCATCAAGCTTGTGCCACCGACCACTACGGCGGCAATCACTTGTAGTTCATAGAACTCGCCAGCTTTGGGTCTACCTGTTAAAAAGTGAGATGCATCTAACACACCGGCCACACCAGCGCATAAGCCACACACGATATAGACCGTGATCAAAACGGCCATCACTGGCACTCCGGACAACCGAGCGGCGGACACATTGCCGCCGACGGCATAGACATACCTTCCAAACGGGGTGTGTGTCATGACAACATGAGCGGTAATAAACAGTATTACCATCAAAATAATCTGGCTGGAAACACCCAACACTGATGCATCATAAAGGGTGCTAATTGCAGGCACGTCTATCTTAACGGCATCTGCTCCACCAGCCAAAATATAGCACGCGCCCCGAGCGACCATCATCAGTCCTAACGTGGCCACAAACGGCGGGATCTTAAAAACGGTAATTAACAGGCCGGCCACTGCACCGACGACAGCACAGACCAGCATGCCAATTCCAAAGGCTAGTGCAACCGAACCACCATTCGCATCAACGCCGCCTAGATAATCACGCAAACTGACTGCGGTGACCACTGCAGCAAGTGCCATCAAACTGCCCACCGACAAATCTATGCCGGCCGTGATGATAACCAAAGTCATGCCAATCGCCATGATCGCGATCGGCGCATTTTGATTCAAAATGCTCAATAAGTTATTCTTGGTCAAAAAGGATGGCCAGCGATAACTCGGTGGGCTAATTACCTTAATCGGTTTATCGCTGACCTGGGCGCGCCTGGATGCACTCAAGACTTCCCATTGCGAAGCAAAGTGGTGCGTAGCGATGACGTCGACATTTTCCCCGGCGGCCAAAGTCTGGGTAAGCTGCAAGATCGCACTGCGCGGCGTACCACTTGCAATGCCAACAACATTTCCGCCCCCAGCAATCAGCTCGTCATTAATCGCTTGCGCAAATGCTCGATCGGCCTCTGTGTCCCGTACAACAATTAATACATTCGGCTGCGTCCCATATTCCTGCAGCGCGAGTTTAGCTAACTGGCGGCCAGCCGCTGGGTCTTCCGGATGAATATCCGTTACCGTCAATGCGCTAATCGCTGCACAAAGCAACAACAGGACAAGCAGCATCCCATGATCCACGATTTGTTTTTTTAGGGACCATTTTTTTATTGGTGCTTCTGCGGTTAGGCCGGTTTCGGCAGGTGCTTCTGCGGTTAGGCCGGTTTCGGCAGGTACTTCTGCGGTTAGGCCGGTTTCGGCAGGTACTTCTGCGGTTAGGCCGGTTTCGGCAGGTGCTTCTGCGGTTAGGCCGGTTTCGGCAGGTGTTTTTTCGGTTAAGCCGTCTGTTTCATCGATCATCGCGGATTCCGCCGTTTCTTCATAGAATTTATTCTCATTGAAAGGATTTTGGAGTCACCAAAGGCTCTTCTAGTGATTGGTCACTAGTCGCGTATCGCATAATATCTTCTGGGGTGACTTTTTGCTGCGACGATTTATTGTCCAAGATGCCCGTTACTTGTCCTTCGCGCATTACAACAATCCGATCACTCATGGCTAACACCTCTGGCAAATCTGAGCTGATCATAATAATTGCCTTCCCTTGCTCGGACAATTCATTCAACAGTTGATAAATTTCATATCTGGCGCCAACATCAATCCCCCGCGTTGGCTCATCAAAAATAATAACTTCCGCCGTGCTCTGCAGCCATTTAGCGAGCACCACTTTTTGTTGGTTTCCTCCGGATAGCGTTTCTGCTCGTTGCTGCAAATCCGAGATGCGAATATTAAGCGTCTCGCAATAATGTTGAAAGCCCTTTCGTTCGCGGCGGTGCACCAGCATCCCTTTTGATGAAAAGTCCGCCATGTTAGGAAGTCCAAAGTTGTGCAGCGTTGATTGGCTCAGTATTAACCCCTGGCTCTTTCTGTCTTCGGTCAATAGACAAATTCCCGCTGCGATCGCTTGCCGCGGAGATTTCAAATTGAGCACCACGCCATCAAGCGTTATTGTCCCCTGGTCTGGCAAATCAGCTGCGAATAGCATGCGAGCCACTTCCGTTCGCCCTGCGCCAACTAAACCCGCAATTCCCAGCACCTCTCCTCGGTGAACCGCAAAGGAAACATTTTCGACGGCCGTACCGCGAGTTAATCCGTCAACCTGCAACCGTGGCTCACCAATCACCGAACACCGCGGCGGGAATTCTTCCGCCAACGAACGCCCCACCATGTTTTCAATGATTTTGTCGCGGCTTAGGTCTCCCGCTGGTTGCGTCGTAATATGTTCACCATCTCGCAATATCATAATGCGATCAGCCAGTTGTTCGACCTCATTCAAACGGTGGGTGATATAGATTATGCCAATTCCTTGACTACGTAATTCCTCAACGATGCCAAACAAACCCTCGGCTTCGCGGGGAGACAACGCCGCGCTGGGCTCATCCATCACCATAATTTTTGTATTTAACGCCAACGCCTTGGCTATTTCGACAACCTGCTGTTCCGCGACGCTTAGCTCACTACAAAGCCTATCCGGATCTAATTGGCTGCCAATTCGATTTAACAACGCTATTGCTTGCCTGCGTTCTGTTTTTTGTGAAATTGGTTTTAGCCATTGCCGATCGTGGCCTAAGAAAACATTCTCTCTAACTTTCAATGTTGGAATTAGCGTAAATTCTTGGTAAATAACACTTATGCCCAATCGCCGAGCATCGCGTGGATTGGCAATCGTTACGCGGTCACCATCAACTCTAAAACTACCGCGATCACTTTGATGAACACCGCCGAGCGTTTTGATAAGTGTACTTTTACCGGCACCGTTTTCACCCAGTAGTGCCAAGACTTCACCGCGAGCAAGCGTTAAAGAAACGTCTGACAAAGCCTGTACGCCTGGATAGCTCTTTGTTAAGCCTGCGATTTCAAGCAGCGGGGGAGTGGCTGACATTTATTGATCCAACTGCAGGTCCGGGTCGGACTTTGCATCGGCTTGGCGATACAGGGATGTTGGAATGAGCTCGATTTGTTTATATTCTTCACCAGCTTGAAAAGCAACAAATTTTTCCATTATCACTTGGCCCATTTTCTTAGGGAACTGAATCGGGTCTGCGTATATTTTCCCCTGAGCGATTGCTTGTTTACCCGCTAATGCCCCATCGAATCCGACGATCGCTATCAACTCCGCTTTCTGCGCTTCATCAGTAGCGGCCCAAGCACCTAAAGCTGATGGATCATTAATCGCAAAAATTCCACGAAGGTTGGGGTGCGCCTGTAAGCTATCTACAGTCGCTCGGTAACCGATACTTTCATCACCGCCACCGTTAATCTCACTAACAATTGTTATCTGTCCCGCTTCGCGGCCTTCGTTGTGACTGGCGATCACTTGCTTAAAACCCTGCACTCTTAAAACACACGAATTTGCCTGCTTGAAATCTAAAACTAATATCTCCCCACCTTCATTGCCTAAGGTTTCAATCATGGCTTGGCCTGCCAGTTCGCCACCCTGAAAATTATCCGTGCCAATATGTCCCGCAATCTCTATACCATCAGCGACACATTGTAAGTCACACGTAAAAACCGGTATCCCCGCTTCATTGGCTTGTTTAATAGCCGGTCCTATTGCTAATCGATCCGTCGGATTTAACACGATTGCCGCTACACCTTGACTAATGAAATTTTCTATTTGGTTCGCCTGTCGCTTTACATCTGAATCAGCATCCATCGTAATAACTTCATAGCCCTCTGACTGGGCTGCTGTTGTCAAGCTTTGTGAAATCACAACAAAGAATGGGTTTTTGAGGCTCATTGCCGAGTAGCCTATTTTGCCTTTATTGGTTATCGCTTCGCCTGTACCTTTGTCCGTTGAGCAGCCAAATAAATATGCGACCGACAACAACAATAGAGACTGTATTAATTTGTTCATTAAAATTTTCACTGCTTGTTGATAAGGGCTTTTAGATCTGTTTCTAATAACTTAGTGTAATGCAACTTAATGCCCAGCGGTGGATTCGCATTTGGTATATTGAAGTGTAACGTGTGAGTGCTCGTCGTTTTAGCATTCATGTTTTAATAGTAAGGTAGTAATTATAATACGAATAAACCTCGGATTTTCACGCAAGAGATTAATTATGAAACATTTTATTGGTTTGCTAGTTGTTTTGCTTTTTTCCGCTTCTGTCTCGGCTGAAAACTGGCCCTCGTGGCGCGGCCCTGATCAAAACGGTGTTGGCTCTAAAGGCCCCTTTCCGACGACATGGTCGGCGGATTCAAACATTGCTTGGAGAATAGACTTGCCGGGCGGCGGCAGTTCAACACCCATTGTGTGGGAAAAAAACATCGTTCTTACAACAACCGAAAACGGTGCGAACCTCACACTCTGTTTAGATCGTAGCGGAAAAGAAAAATGGCGCAGCGAAACAGGCAAGGCGGCTGGTGGCAAACATAAAAAAGCGAGTGGCAGCAACTCTTCACCTATCACAGATGGGAAACACATCTATGCCTACTTTAAGAGCGGGGACCTCGCTTGCATAGATTTCACCGGAAAAGTCGTTTGGCAACTTAACATCCAAGAAAAATACGGCGAGGACACTCTTTGGTGGGATCTTGGCACATCGCCTGTGCTTACCACGAATCACGTGGTGATTGCTGTCATGCAAACGGGCCCTAGTTACTTATTAGCTCTTGATAAACACACCGGTGCGATTGCTTGGCAACACGAGCGTAACCTCGATGCCCCGCTAGAAGCTGCCCAAAGTTATTCGACGCCAGTCGTAACCACCATCAATAATAAAGAATCCATTGTTGTGCTGGGAGCCGATTTTGTCACCACTCATGATGCTAAATCTGGTAAAGAACTCTGGCGCATTGGTACGCTAAATCCTAACGGTGAAAAATACTGGCGCAGTATCGCCTCGCCTGCTATCAGCAATGGGATTATTTTAGCGCCTTATGCTCGAGGTAAAACACTGACGGCCATTGATCTAAATACAACCACACCTACAGTCAGTTGGACTGTAGACAATATCTGTGCGGATGTTCCCACGCCAATTGCCATTAATGACAAAGCAATTCTCACTACGGATCGCGGGTTAGTTACTCAAATAGCTATAAAAACGGGAAAAACAACATGGCAAACAGAGCTCGAGAAAAACCGACTGGCGTTCTCTGCCTCGCCAATCCTCGCTGGCGCTCATGTCTATTTGACCCGCGAAGACGGCACAACATTCGTTGTGCATGCGGACACCGGTAAAGTCGTTGCTAAAAACGTGCTGCCGGAAGCGTTTGCCGTGGCTACGCCCGTTTTTGTGGATGGGAAAATCCTAATTCGTACATCGCAAGAATTATATTGCGTTGGAAAATAAATTTGACCATGCAATCTGAGCCTATTGGTGGACCTGCTGTCTGGCGGGGACAACAGTTATTCGAGACGCAGCAGTGGCCAGTGCGTCTTACCGCTACTGACCTCGATGAATTAACTGCCGCCGCAGCCAGCACTGCAGCATTGCCTTTAGCTGCGCTGTCGCGGAACAATTTTGAGCTTCCCCTGTTAGCGCCTAAATTGGTCCGTCTGCAAGCCGAATTGGAAGAGGGCTGTGGTGCGATCTTAATCAAAGGGTGTGATATTGAACGATTTTCTGCAAGTGATACACAACGAATGTTCTATGGGCTAACCACTCATTTGGGAACGGCTGTTTCGCAAAGCAGTGATGGAGATATTATTTTTAATGTCCGCGATGAGGGGTATAAAATCGATGACGTTAAAACTCGCGGACCAAACACCAGCAAGCGACTAAACTTTCATACTGATCGGTGTGACGTTATTGCATTCTTGTGCCTACAACAAGCAATCTCGGGCGGTGAAAATCAGATCATTAGCAGCGTGGCCGTCTATAACCAAATACTATCTGAACGCCCTGATTTGCTACAAATTCTCACCCAGCCCTTTTACTACAAACGGCACAACGTTGACACGGGCAATACGGACGCATATTGTCAGCAGCCAATTTTTTCTTTTTGTGAAGGTCGGTTTGCCTCAGCGTTCTTGCGAGTGCTGATCGACCGTGCTTATGCTGATCACAATACGCCAGACATGACTGCGTTGCAGAAAGAGGCCTTGGACTTTGTTGAAGCGGTGTGTGAGCGGCAGACAATGCATGTAGAATTCAGGCAAGAACCCGGTGACATCTTGCTGCTAAATAACTGGATTACCTATCACCGCCGCAATGCTTTTCAGGATCACCAAAATCTTGCTCAGCGGCGACATCTCTTGCGAATATGGCTCGCAATGCCCAATAGTCGGCCACTGGATCCCGCTTTTATTACAAATTATGGGGCTATCGAAGCTGGGGCTATTCGCGGTGGTATGAAGCCTGCCGTTGAATAAGTACTAAAGATTGGCTCGTTATTAGTAATTCGACGGTAAGATAGTGCTATAAAGGGTATTGAAATATGAGGTGGCTTTTAGGTGCTGCATTGTACAGAATACAGAAGAACAGAAATTAACTTAGCAAAAACCTCTTGGCGGGTGTCGTAATTTTATAAGGAATTGTTGTATGCGTTTGTTTGCTGTGCTTGGATTGTTGGTTCTTAGTATTTCTCCGTTGGCGTCTGTCGCTAACGAGGCTGGTGTGATCTACGAAGGCAAGGACGGCCCCGGTAAGGGCAAGCATATAGTGTTTATAGCCTCTGATCATGAATATCGAGGTGAAGAAAGTTGTCCAGCAATTGCTCGGATTTTAGCTTATCGTTATGGATTCAAATGTACCGTCCTCTTTGGACTCGATGCTGAGGGGTATATTCAAGCGGGTTCTTCGCGGATTCCTGGACTCGAAGCCTTAAAAGATGCAGATATGATGTTCTGTTTTCTGCGATTTGTCGCTCCTAATGACGAATCCATGCAACACATTATTGACTATCTTGGCCGTGGTGGGCCAGTGGCCGGGTTGCGGACAACAACACATGCCTTCAATGGGCTAAAGGGCAAAAACAGCAAGTACAACTACAACTCATCTGATGAAACTTATCGGCATGGGTTTGGCCGACAAATACTCGGGGAAACTTGGCGACCTCCGGCTGCTGGGCACTACGGTCGCAACCATGTTTTCAGCACTCGCATGAATGTAGTTCCTTCCCAGGCCAAGCATCCCGTCATGAGTGGCGTTACCGATATGCACGCTATGGCTGGCGCTTATAGTGCTGATCCCTTACCAAATTCAGTGATTCTAGCAACAAACGAAGTTTTAAAAACCATGAAGCCCGATGCCGAACCAGTGGATAACAAACCCCCTCAGCCTGCTATATGGGTGCGAACTTATAAATCAACATCGGGTAAAGAGGGCCGGGTGTTTGCTACAACTCAAGGTGCATCCGAAGACATCCTCAGTGATGGTGTGCGCCGGTGTATCATCAACGGTGTTTTTTGGTGTATGGGACTAGAAGAACACATTAAGCCCAACATGGATATTGCGTTTGTCGGTCCATATCATCCTGTCACTTTTAGTTTTGGCGGATACCGTAAAAAAGTTAAACCAGCAGACATTGCTGGTTGGGATACCCCGATTTGGAACCCAAAAGCAAGCACAGCAAAATAACGCCATGCTGAATTTATATGACAAGTTTGATCGACGATCTTTTTTGAAGGTCGGTAGTTTAGGGTTAACGGGGCTAAACATGGCTGGGTTAACCGGTTTAGCTCAAGCAACCGGTGCGACTAATCCTTGGGAATTGTTCTCCGGCAAGGCTGTTATCTTCTTGTTCCAACAGGGTGGCCCAAGTCAATTTGAGTCTTTTGACCCCAAAATGAATGCGCCTACCAGCATTCAAAGCATGACCGGGGCTATCTCCACCAGTGTGCCAGGAACTTCCTTTGGTGGCTCTATGGGTAAGCTTGCCCGCTTGGCGGATAAGTTTACCGTTGTCCGTTCTTACCAAACAGGCAGTTCGGCTCACAAAATTCAACCCATCGTCAGTGCCGACACCCATGGTGCGAATATCGGATCGTTCTTTTCACGGGTGGTCGGCACAAACAATCCTAAAAATGGCATGCCAACCAACGTGGCAGCATTTCCAAATTCTGTGGTTGAAGATGAACCCGCAGCGTTTGATCAATTTGGCCGCGTCGCTTCCGCCGGGCCATTTAGCAAAGGTTATGAACCTTTCGTACCTGGCAGTGGTGGATCATTTCAAGATGACCTCAAACTGCACATTGATCGTTTGCGACTCGATGATCGAAAACAGCTTCTTGGAAAGCTTGACAATATCCGACGGAAAATAGACTCCGATGGCAGCCTTGATGGATTGGACCGCTTTCAATCACAAGCATTTGATGTTGTGCTTGGCGGTGTGGCTGATGCTTTTGATCTCAGTAGAGAGAACCCGCGAACGGTTGCTAAATATGACACTTCGCCACTGACTCGTTTCGACCAGTGGAAAGACATGAACAACCGGAACCACTACAAAGCCAACTCGAATTCTCTGGGTAAGCTCTGTTTATTAGCACGGCGTTTGGCTGAACGTGGTTGTGGGTTCATTACGATTACGACGTCGTTTGTTTGGGATATGCATGCTGATGTTAACAATCTTGGCATGGTCCGCGGGATGGACTTTGTGGGCAATCCGTTTAACCACGCTGTTGCCGCATTGATTGAAGACATTGAAGATCGTGGGCTACAAGACAAAATTATGTTGGTGTGTACTGGCGAAATGGGCCGCACACCAAAAATCAATGCTCGTGGTGGGCGTGATCACTGGGGCGGCCTTACGCCACTGTTGCTATACGGCGCGGGAATACCGCGAGGACATATCATCGGGCAATCTGCAAAAGATGGAGGGTCCCCAGCGACCACGCCTATCCGCTCGCCAAGCCTAATTGCTACTTGTTTGGACACTCTGTTAGATATCACTCAACTGCGACTACGAGTCGATTTACCGCCAGAGGTGATGCAAGTCGCCGCTGGCTCGCCAACCATCTTCAACCGCAAATAGGCAAAAAGTCGCGTTGTAGAACTAGAGATTATAAAATGCCTTGTTTGACTGGGGTTGGCTGTGTTGTTCAGGCCTAATGGTATCGATCGGTGAGCCTTGGAGGAGTTGCTTAATAACTCACGCCCGACACCACGTAGGCCATCAGGCGGATCCAACCAAAACCTATGAAGAATGCCGTGAAGGCGATTAACAGTATCTCCAGAGAATCGTGATGCTTTCTAAAAAACCGCCGTACTGCTACTACTCGTCGCCGAGGCATTACTAAGTTAAACACGAACAATAATGCAGCACCTATAAAGAAAATGCCCAGTGGATGATAGCTCCACGATTTCAGAAAATCGCCGTGGAGCACACTCGATACGCTTCTCGTTAGTCCACATCCCGGACAGGGTAGGCTAAACGTGCTTTTAAACAGACAAAGCGGAACTCCCATGCCGTCTGAGGGCAAAACGAAGCCGAGCACCAGCAGTAGCAACACAATAACCTGCACTATGCGAACAAACAATACATCGAACGTCGAGCGCTTTATCACTTTTCGACAATCCGCAAGGTCCGCAATCCGGTATGCTGCGTCCCGTCTGGCTGAACAGCGGTTACCTGGATGGCGTAAACTCCTGGCTTGAGACCACTAGGAAGTTCAATCGCCCAGAGATGGTGGACGGCGATCGGTTGAGACATTTTAGACCAAGTTGCCTGCTTGCCCAATGTTGTTCGCAACAACTCTTCCGCCTCAGCCAGAATAACTAAATCTGGATCTTGTTGAGCGGGAGCATGCTCTACTTTTAGGTTTTTAAGTGTTCCTTTGTTGTTACGCAATACCGCTGTCAGGCGGGTTTTTGTTGAGCCCGCAAACACATTCGCATAGACCTTTGTTGGTTCCGTTGGAGATAATAGTTCTGCTGGGGCGGATATATGCATTTGATAACTAGCCGGTTTACCCGCCGCCTTATATTGAAAGGCATATTGATTGCCGTCAAAAGTCACAATCGAATATCCATTTGGTGTGCCATCGCGACTATAGGCGTGAGGAGCACCACCATAGCGTTTCATCCCACTCCACCAACTACCTCCCGCTGTGACATTAATAACGTGGTGGTGGGGGGTTTTTCCCTGCCAGTCATCTTTTTTGTCTAAGTATAAATGCCGTTGGTAGTGCTGGTGCCCTGAAACCGACAGGGTAAAAGGCCGCTGCTCAATTAGACGGAATATTTTTGACTTCTCCCGTGTGCTCGGCAGTGGGATGTGCATTAGCAGTACAACCAGTTTTTCAGCTGGAACATCGGCCAAATCGTTCGTCAAAAATGTCATCTGCCGCTTGCCGAGACCGCCGCGGTAGCTCATTTTTTTACCGGCCTTGTCGTGATACCATTCAACATTATCAAGCACTACAAAATGGGCTTGGCCATAATCAAAGGAATAGTACGCTGGGCCATAAACCCGCTCAAATGTTTCGTCGCTTAGTTCGTCGTTGGGCGCTTCTGAGTTATTATCGTGGTTACCAATCACGTTGTACCAAGGAATACCGATCAGCGCAATTCCCTGGTTTTGCGGTCCAAACAGGTCCAAATTGTTGAACATGATATCGCCTAACGTCACACCAAAGGTGGCGTCGGTACCTATTATTTCCTCGACCACATCGCGAATCACATGATCCACTTCTTGTTGGCTTCTCGGTTGAGGATCCGCAAACAAAATCGCCTTGAATTTATCTGGTTCCTCTTGTGGATACAGTGGAAAATCAAGCGATTTGGGCAACGGGCCTGTTGGTGCCACGCCCTTGAACCGATACCCAACCGGGGAGCCCGCGGGCTTGTGAATGTAATAAAACTGTGGGATTTGGTCCTCGTTGATCGGTGTTCGCCATCCTTGGGGTTTGATAACAAACAGTATTGTGTCGTCAGAAATTGCTAATTCATAAGACCCCGTGCTGTCGGTGGTGACAATCGATTCGCCGTTGGATACTCGGATTCCTGGCAACAAAGGCTCGCCCATGTCGTATTGCTGGTTGAAGTTCTTGTCGTGGTAGACCCGACCAACCGCCTGTTGTTCATCTTGTGCCATTAAGCTCGCGGTCAATGAAAAGATCAACATCGCTAATAAAAGCTTGTTGGTTCGTTTGTTAAATGGTTGATTGAGCGACATTTCTGTTGATCCTTGGTGTGACTAGTTTTGTCAGGCTAAAATTCTGGTTGGGGTGGTATCTAATGTATAATAACAGATTATTCTTGTGCCGTTCTAAGGGAACTCGGTTCTTATGCTATATCGTCTTCTGCTCTTACTGATTGCTTTTCCATCTGCTTTGCTCGCCGCTAAACAACCGAACGTCGTTTTGGTAATGGCTGATGACATGGGATGGGGCCAAACTGGCTATTACGATCACCCCGCTCTAAAAACACCACATCTAGATGCGATGGCGAAAAACGGACTTCGTTTTGATCGCTTCTATGCCGGTGCACCCAATTGTTCGCCAACGCGGGCAACTGTCCTGACTGGCCGCAGCAATGACCGTACCGGTGTCCTAAACCATGGGTACGCGCTTAACCTGCAAGAAAAAACCATTGGTGCGGCGTTCAGAAAAGCGGGATATGCGACGGGTCATTTTGGCAAGTGGCACCTCAACGGATTCACTGGGCCTGGCGCTCCTATTTTTAAAACCGATGATCACAGCCCATCGGCTTTTGGGTTAGACACCTGGCTAAGCGTTACTAATTTCTTTGATCTAAACCCTATTCTAAGTCGTAATGGTAAATTTGAAGAACACCAAGGCGACTCTTCTGAAATCATTGTTGAGCAGGCGTTAAAGTTTATCCGTGGCTCCGCTGCTAAAGACACGCCCTTTTTTACCATCATCTGGTACGGCACTCCCCATAGTCCCTGGATGGCCAGTCAAAACGATCAACGCCCCTTTCCCACCCTCGATGCTCGATCTAAAAAACATTATGGTGAACTTGTTGCGATGGACCGTTCCATTGGTGCTTTGAGAGCTGGCTTGCGAGAACTTAACATCGCAGACAATACTATCCTCTGGTTCAACGGCGATAATGGTGGGTTGTCGGGCATAAAACCTACGACCGTCGCCCATTTGCGTGGCTATAAAAACTCTGTGTATGAAGGTGGCTTACGGGTACCGGCCATCCTCGAATGGCCCACCAAAATTACACCGCGCATCTCTGCTTTTCCCAGTTGCACGATGGATATTTTTCCTACATTGATCGAACTGGCGGGCCTTGATGCGAATTCTATCTCAGGACTGGTTGATGGCATTTCACTAAAAGGGCCATTGCTCGATAACGAGAAAATTATCCGCCAAAGCCCTATTGGCTTTCGTCACACCAATCGGGGGGCGATGATTTACAACAACCTAAAACTTGTAACACAGCAAATCGGCAGTGGTAAATATGAGATCTATGACCTCAGCAAAGATCCAGCGGAGACAAAAAACCTTGTTGGCTCAAAAGATCTGGCCCATACAGAAATCATCCGCCTCTTTGAATCCTGGTCCGCTTCGGTTGATCGTAGTGCAAAGGGGATTGACTATCCCGAGGGCCGTGTTCTTCCGCTGGGTCGAAAACAACAGATCTCTTGGTTATCACTACCTCAATACCAAACCTATTTTCCTCAGTGGAAAAATCGCCCTGAATTTAAACCCTATATTGATCGATATCAACGACAAAAGTAGCCGTTTTGAACTGACTATACATCGAGATTTTGTACATCAAGTGCGTGTTTTTCGATGAATTCGCGCCGCGGTTCAACCTTATCACCCATCAGCACGCGAAACATTTCATCCGCAGCGGCTACATCATCCATCGTTACGCGAACTAATGTCCGCTGATTCGGGTCAAGTGTAGTATCTCGCAATTCCTCAGCATTCATTTCGCCCAAACCTTTAAAGCGAGTCAGCTGCAGGCCTTTTTCACCCGCTGCTCTAACAGCGTTGAGTAGTCCTCGAAGCTCTTTCAATGGTATTTCGGTGTCGCCTCGCTTGAGGATATACCGAGGGTTTTCGACACCCGTTCGCTCCACTGGCAGCAGTGACTGTACGTCCAATCCATATTTTTGTAGGTCTTTCAGGCCAGCATTAATTGTGCGTACTTCATGCAATTCCACGACATGTATGCTCGAAGCCACATCCTCGAGGGCCTCTTCTTCGGTGCCTTCTTCTGTCGATTCAGGTGGGACTGGTTCGTCGGGAGTTCGCTCATCTATAAACGCATCGACCGCGTCCCGTTCGCTAAACCAATAGTCGTCTGTTCCCTCAAACACATGGAACATGGGTAATTTTCCTGTTTCAACATTTTGCCGTTGGGCGTGGATTTTAAGATTAATTCCTCGACGTTCTAGTGCGAGCAGTGCTTCTTCCATGCCAGATAGCGTTCGACACAACGCTCCCATTTTCTCGCCTTCCAATTTGTCCCCGTTTTCTGGGATAAACACTGCGTCCGCCAAGCCCTTTTCCAAAAGTTGATTTTTCATTTCGTCTTCACTTTGGATATAATATATTTTCTTTCCTTGTTTCACTCGGAATAAGGGTGGTTGAGCGACATAGACATGCCCTCGTTCCATCAATGAATACATTTGGCGATAGAAAAAACAGAGCAATAGCGTTCTGATATGAGAACCGTCTACGTCGGCATCGGTCATAATTATAATTTTGTTATATCGCAACTTTTCTAAATTTTGGTCATCGCCAAAACCACAACCAATAGCATTGATCATGGCCTGAACTTCTTCATTGGCTAATACTTTATCAACGCGCGCCTTATAGGCGTTGATAATTTTACCTCGTAGCGGCAGAATCGCTTGATACTGCTTCAGACGCCCGCCCTCGGCACTTCCGCCGGCAGAATCACCTTCGACAAGGTATAGCTCGCACTTTTCCATGTCTTTGCTGATACAATCCCTAAGCTTGCCTGGCAGGCTTCCGCCTCCCAGCACATCCTTTCGCTTGCGCATCAACTGACGGGCCTTCTTGGCGGCTTCTCGAGCCTCCATTGCAATTATTCCCTTTTGAATAATAATGCGTGCGTTCTTAGGATTTTCTTCTAAATATTTTTCCAGTGCTTTTCCAAAATTCGCTGAGATGACCGACTCCACTTCGCGGTTGCCTAGCTTTGTTTTAGTTTGTCCTTCAAATTGTGGGTGGGCTACTTTGGCTGACAAGATAACGGTCATTCCCTCGCGGACATCATCGCCAGTGGGGACTTCCTTGCTATCTTTTAGTATTTTTTCTTTGAGCCCATATGTATTTAACACTCGCGTTAAAGCTTTGCGGAAACCTGTTTCATGTGTGCCTCCTTCGTGTGTGTGAATATTGTTAACATATGAATGTAGGTGCTCGGTATAATCGTTTGTATATTGCAACGCTATCTCATAGCCGACGACATTATCTTCTTCGATCGTCTCGCTGCCTTCTATATAAAATACATCTTGGTGCAATACATCGCTGGCTCTGTTGAGGTGATGAACAAAATCTATAATTCCATTTTCATAACAATAGGTTTCTTTTTGATCAGACCTATCATCGCGGATTTCTATCGTGACCCCTTTGTTTAGAAACGCTAGATCCTGCATCCTTTTCGCCAGAATATCGAACTGATATTTTGTCGTTTCGAAAATATCGCCATCCGGCTTAAATGTTGTTTTAGTCCCCGTTTTATTAGACTTTTCTCCTCGTTTAACCAGTCCCACCGGTTCTCCATATTCGTATTCCTGGCGGTAAACATACCCATCTCTGCCGACCTCGACCTTACACCATTGGCTCAAAAAGTTTACCACTGTCACGCCGACACCGTGCAAACCGCCGGATGTTTGGTACGCCCCCTTATCAAACTTTCCCCCGAACTTTAATACTGTCATCACGCCTTCAAGCGTGGATACTTCTCGGTCAAATTCTTCCGTAAGTGCATCGTGTTTCTCGACGGGTATTCCCCGTCCATTATCTTCTACCGTGATGCTGCCATCTGGGTTAATAACCACGCTGATTAATGATGCATAGTCGGCCATAGCCTCGTCAATCGAGTTATCTACAACTTCATAAACCAAGTGATGCAGGCCGCGGTTAAATGTATCACCGATGTACATCCCTGGTCGTTTGCGCACGTGTTCTCTGTCGGAAAGGTGCTGTAAATTATCAGCTCCGTATTCGTTTTTTTTCTTCTCATCACTCATCTAATATCAATCCCTTTTCTGAGCCAATCGTCTGTTGTGCGATGTGGACATTGTTCGTTTATTTTTATTCGGTTTGTTTGCAGGACATCATCTGGTGTCTACTCGAAGTTTCAAATCCATTATTTGTTGGTTTGTTTGATTAGTTTTACTACCCATTTTTTCATTTAACTTGGTTACTAGCGTATGTTTTTGAAATGCCAATTCCTGCATTACTGCTGAATTCTTACAAGTCACTTCCAGTGTGCCGCGACGAATTGTTCCTGCTGTCGTCATTCCCGCGATCCGCTTCCCTACGACTTCGTCCCATATACCGGTTAACTGCGATGCTGCCTTTACCCGGGCATATCCTCGCCGGGTTAATAACTCGCTTACTAGCCGATCCATTTTCGCTGGTAGCGGTATATATCTCTGCTTGTTTTTTAGGTCGTCCAATAAAAGCTGTTCTGCTTTTGCTTTATCTATCATTCCGTTCGCTCTTACCTGTCTGTTGAAAGCGGCATGATAATATACGAATAGCCGTCTTCTGTAGTAAACAGCACTGCCGCTTGAGCGTTTTCAATAAATATTGAGAACTGACTCGTCGCGTCTAACGCTTTCAAAAAATCCGAGACATAGCGGTGATCCATCGTAACGGAAATTTTTTCTCCCTCGTAAGCAATGGGCATTTCGGTGTGAGATTGTCCTCTTTCCGCCGCTTGGGCGTCCATCGTAAGAGTACCATCGGCAAACGTAAAGTTGATTCCTCGGCTATCGTCGTTGGCTACAATTGCTGCTTGTTTAAGTTTGGAAAGCATATCTCCTGAACCGATAACTATCGGTTTTGTTTCTGTGGTGCTGGGGAACACGTCTTTCCATTTCGGGTAGCGTCCCTCTACCAACCGAGAAGTTAGTGTTATTTTATCGCTTACGAACACTATTTGATTATCACTGACCATAATTTTTACGGTCGCTTCGGGGTTCACGATGGCCCGAGAAATCAACGTCATCGATCGTGTAGGAACAATCGTTGAGGAGGTCCCCAATTCGACACTACCATTGATTTCCACCGGTCCCTGCATTTTAGCCAGTCTGCGCCCATCCGTGCCTACGGCGATCAGTTCATTACCTTCTAGCTCAAGCAATAACCCACCCAAAGCGTAGCGGCTACTTTCGCTGTCCGTTGCAAAAAAAGTACGCTTGATCAACTCCGACATTAACCGCGCCGGCAATTCCAAGTACGAATCGTTATCCACGCTAGATACATCGGGAAACTCATCCGGGTTTTGAGATGGTATTTTATACGAACTTGTGTCACCATCAACCGAGATCTCTGTTTCTTTCATTTCGACGGTAAGCGACTCATCAGTGCATTCTCGCAAAATCTGACCAAACAAATCTACTGGTAAAACAATACTGCCAGGCGCTTCTACATTTATCCCATCTACACCGATCCGCACCCCCACCTCAGTATCAGTGGCCATTAATACGCTCTCGCCCTCTGTGCAGATGAGCTTGACCGATTGCAAGATTGGCTTGGGGCTGCGACTGGGAGCAACCGCGGCGGCTGGCTGAAAAGATGATAACATCATCTCGCGATCAAAAGTAAATTTCATTGTGTGTCCTCTTTGGCGTTGGGTAACGAGCATCTAGTGTGAGGTGATATATAATATTAATTAAATAAAAAGTAGTAGTAGAAGTAGCTAGCGATGTTGTGTAAACAAAGCAACGCATAACAACTTTTCAAACTATCATTAGGGTGCAAACGGTAAAAGTTGGGTAGTGTAAAACGTGTTGAGATGGTGTGCATTCAACAACCAACAGTAGTTAATAATATGAGTAAAAGGTCAACGCCCAGCGCGTTGATGTTCAAAAACTAAAATCAACGGGTTGGAGCAGACAGTCTGTCGACATCTTTTCCACCGTCCATAGGTTGAACATCAAAGTTCATTGTTAGGTTATTGCCCCAGGGTTTAATTTAGCCGATAGCCGGGTATTAACTTCTTCGACAACAAGCCGAATAGAACTATCGGACGCAAGGGCTGACTTTGTTTTGTTAAATGCATGCATGATGGTGGAGTGATCGCGGTGTCCAAAATATTGACCAATTTCACTATAGCTTTTATTTGCATGTAAGCGACACAAGTATATGGCAATGCTACGTGCGCGAACAACATAGCGTCGTCGTGAGGAGCTTTTCATGTCTAACAGCCGAATGTTTAAGTGGCGAGAGACAGCCGTGGCTATGTCGCGTAGGCTCAGCGTGGTTTTATTTGCGTCATCAGCAAAGAATCGCTCAACGTCAGCACGACAAATATCTCGCGCCTCAAGATCGGCTTGGGCACGAAGCCGCAAAACAGCGCTCCTCATTTCGGGAACGGTCTTTAGTCTTGGCCCAGCCGGGCCGACTTCGTTGAGGAGAGACTTTTGTGTAGCGTTATCTAACACAACACCGTATTGATCGGATAACAACCGAACAAGCTCTTCGCGGGCAGTGTTTCCATGTGTAGCGATTTGCACTTGCAAACCACCCATCAAGCGGCTCGCTAACCGGGCGTCTAGGCCAGACGACTCGAGCGGCAATTCGTTCGTGCACACAACTAACATATGGCACTGCTCGCGAAAGGTGTCAATGATTAGACTGAGTGTTTGTTGAGCCGAAGTCCTTGTTTTTAAGACTTGCGTATCATCAATAACCAGCAGATCAAACGAAAAATATTTTTTTCGGAAGCTTGGAAGCGAGTGGGTGTGTACGGCCCGCGCATGTTCTCGGGCGAAGTCGATCCCGTTAGTGTGCAGTGACTTTAAGCCAGAGTGCTTGAGTCTCCACTGGACCAATAAAGCGTGACTGAGCGCGGTTTTTCCAGTGCCTTGGTCACCATATAAAACGAGTGGACTATCGGCAAACCGCTGTTCTAATACCGACTGCAGCACAGAGTGTAATATGGCGTTCTCAGATCCGAAAACAAAAGCCCCTAATCCTCCCCGGTCTTGACAGTGTTCAGCCTTAGGTGGATTCGGTTGAAACAACTCCAACTGTTCGCCTGAAGTGGAGACGCCAGAAGGGGAGGAAATCGGAATAGAAAAGAGACCGTTTGCCAAAGCAACAACCAACAAAAAAAGGATGATGAGAAACAACCACGAGCCAGAAAACAACCACCCCTGGCGCAGGCTTTATTATAAGGTTTTTTGCCAAGATTATCGAGCAGAGGCAAGCCGAAATTTCGCTGAATTGTAAGAGATCGCTACTCCGCCAAAAGTGGCAAAACTTCGGATAATATATCGATAACAGCATCCACCTCCACAGGCGTGTTGAATATGCTCAGGCTGAAACGAATCGCACCTTCGACAACATCCTCAGGTAGGCCCATCGCGATTAATACAGGGGAGGCTTCACTAGACCCAGAAGCGCAGGCAGACCCGGTGCTACAACAGACCCCAGCAACGTCTAGGGCCATCATTAACGCTTGCCGATCCACTCCAGGAAAGGAAACACAAACGGTTTGCGGTAGTCGCTGCGACTCGTGTCCAATGATCACAGCGGTAGGGAATAACCCTAAAACACCATTTTCCAACCGCAACTGTAGCTCCAGCAACCGCGCAATATTGGCGTCTTGGTGGTCAAGATAGAGTTCAAGCGTCTTGCTTAATGCAACGGGCAGTGGACATGCTTCAGTGCCTGGCCGCAGACCGTTTTGCTGGAACCCACCATATAAAACCGGCGTAATAGGGCAACCGTTTTTAATTAATAGCGCGCCAACTCCAACCGGACCATGGATTTTATGGGCGGATAGAGACAGGGCATCCACACCCAATTGCTGAAAATCAACCGCCATTTTTCCAACAGCCTGAACAGCATCCGAGTGTATTAAAGCACCATGGTTTTTACATTGAGCCACAATATCAGCGATTGGCTGAATCACACCCGTCTCGTTATTGGCGAGCATCACCGACACGAGTCGCGTTTTGTCATTAAGCAGCGAGCCTAGATGCCCAAGGTTGATTTGACCGTTGGGCAGCGTGTCGACTATCTGTAAGTCCCAACCATCCTTTTTTAGCATTTCCGCAACCACCGTGACACTAGGGTGTTCAATGCCAGAAATAATTAATCGACCACGCTGAGGAAAAGCCCCACAAATGCCCTGTAATGCTAAGTTATTCGATTCCGTTCCGCCCGAAGTAAAGACAACCCTATCTTCAGCGGACCCTTGTCGCTGGCCGCCTAATAATCCCTCAACCAGCTTGCGGGTTATTTCTAATTGCTTACGGCTTTGTCGTCCTAGTTGGTGTTGGCTAGCAGGGTTTTTGAGCCCCAACTGCAAGGAACTGACTAGTATTTTAAAGACCCGGTCATCCATTAGGGTGGTGGCGTTGTTGTCAAAATAAATAGTTTCCATGTAAGTCAGTTTAGTCGGTTTGTTTGAAACCGTCACATACAAGGCACATATATTTTATGAGAGAAACAACTCACCTTTCATCAATCACCACCTACAGGTTAATATCTGCAGAGCCAATCACATATTCCAACCAAGTTTTTAGATGAAATCAAAGCCGAAAACAAACCGCTTAAGATCACCCCTTAACCCACAGAGACGCAGGCTAAATAACCGCCTGCGCCAACAACAAGATAAACTTCCTTTTTCACCACGCAGCGAAGAAGATGTACAGTCGTTAAGGCAAATAACCGAAGGGGTTATTTTTATAGCACGCGAACCGATTACGATGACAAAACTAGTGCAATATGCGCGTTTGCGGAATGGAAAAGAGGCGCGACAATTAATCGAACAACTTAACAAACAATATGATCAAACCAACGGCGCCTATCGTATTGAACAGGTTGCGGGAGGCTATCAATTGATGAGTCGTCCAGTGTTTTGTAGTTGGCTCAAGCGGTTAGAATACACCGTAGCGCCGCAGCGATTCTCCAAGCCATCCATCGAAACACTAGCCGTTATTGCTTATCGGCAACCTGTGCTGCGTGCCGAAATTGAAGCGATTCGTGGCGTTGGGTGTGGTGAAGTAATTCGACAACTTATGGAACGCGATCTGGTTCGAATTGCTGGGCGTAGCGAAGAATTAGGCCGGCCCTATTTATATGCTACGACGAGAAAAT
>Ga0209362_1000735_pt1 | contig 28136 bp, 19 predicted proteins | sample SaaInlV_165m_DNA_FD_184680 | JGI IMG/M metagenome (GOLD analysis project Ga0209362, IMG submission 184680) | Marine microbial communities from expanding oxygen minimum zones in the Saanich Inlet - Saanich Inlet SI037_S3LV_110m_DNA (SPAdes)... | ecosystem: Environmental > Aquatic > Marine >... | reverse complement strand
CCAGTGTGGACAGGACCCGTACTCGCTGCAGCGTCGAGGTGGGGATCGATCCCCAGACCGGGCTCCCCGATCAACTGTTGATGACGATCCTCATCGGCAGGAAGAACCTCAAGGGGACCACCATCTCGGGGGACCGGGCATTTTCTGACGGAGTCGAACACATCGTCTTCAATTATTCCTACCAGCTCGATTCTTCCGAGCCAGTGGATGCGTTTCAGATTCCACCTCAGGCAAAAAAACTGCTGAGGTGATCCGCATCGCCGTCTGGTCGTGCCTGAATCCCCGCAGCGCTGGATGAGCGCCGATCCTCCTCGAGAGAAGTACCTCATTCCACGCTTGAGATGGGTCTGAGGACGATTCTCGGTCAACTGGGTGTTGGTCGGTCCGATCGATCGGGGCAGCCGGATCAAAGGGTATAGCCTCACCCGTTGAAAGGAGGAGCAAGATGACGAAATCACAGAATTCGACGACACAGAACTCGACGAATCGGTACGAACCCCACTGGTGGACAACTGGGCGCTGGACGGCGCTGGTGGTCGGAATCCTCTTCATCTCGCCTGCTGTTATGGCGGCCGAGGAGTCTCCACGGAAAGCGCTGGTCCAGGTGACCAGAAACCTGGCGAAGATGGCCAGTGAAAGTGGATACCGAACTGATGTTGCGATTATTGGTGGGATCAGTTCCGCTTCCGATCACAGCATCGAGATCCCCAAGTACCTGCGAAGGACTCGGGCCAGTGTACGAGGAAAGGTGATGCACCTGCCCGAGCACAGCGCCTACCTGTACCGCGGCAAGGTCGCCATCGAGGAGGAAGGAGTCTGGATGAAACCGGGCACCAGTCGTCTCGGGCGAGAGATCGCAGGGATGTTTGAAGTCCCCACCGACCTGTTGACGAACGCACTCCAGAGAGGGAGCCGGATCGAGTGGGTGGCGAATCGAATCGAGACTCGTAAGGCGATTCGGGTGGCCCTGCCAGCGAATCAGTCGAGGGCTCGCTTCAGCGGAATCGACAGGTCTGGTTGTGTTGCCGCCGAGGGGAAGAGACTTTCCTACTTCCAGTCCAGGTTGGAGCGGTCCAATACCCAGACCACCATCATCGTCGATCTCGATCCAGCAGGGGTATTGCCGCAAAAGATCCAGATCGAGGTATTGGGAGCATACAGGGATGAGCATGGTCGCTCTCGCAAGGGGCAGCTGGCGTTCGAGGAAGGAACCAGCCATGCGGCGTTCCATTTCATCTACTGGCTCGATACCAGCGCAGCGGTGGGGCAGTTCAAAGTGCCGCAGAAGGCGCAGAGGTTGCTCAAGTAAGTATCATGTCAACCAAGAAGGTGCTCTCGGAGGTCCTATCTTCCGGGAGCATTTTCGTAGAATTTTTGCCCCCCGGCGGCTACCATCATTGGAACCCGGCCCGCTGGGTACCGTCAGCCATCTCCACTTGGGGCTGGTGAGATAGATCCGCGAAAGGACAGAGGCGTGAACAAGTTCATCTTCGTGCTGTTTTCAGGATGGTTGCTTTCAGTAGTGATGCTGGCTGGAGTTGGACTCCAGGCGTCAGATTCACGAGAGGAAAAGGCTCCCGATCCCGCCAAGGCCCTCAGGGAAGTCAGCAAGGACTTCTTGCGGCATTCGAGTAAGAGCGGCTATACCGCTCACCTCGTCATCGCAGGAGGCATGGCGAACTCGAGTGACCACAAGATCATCGATCAGGCGGTCAGCGAGGATTACTTTGGCCTGGTCCGGGGTCCCCTGATGCACATGCCGGAACAACAGATCTTCCGCACCCTCGACAAGGGCGCCCAGTTCGATGGCGATATCTGGCGGGTGCTCCAGTCGACCGCAGATGGCAAGAAGCTGGATCGGCTCTTCACCTTTCCCGAGAGACTGCTGGCCGATGCCAGCAGCCGGGGCAGCAAGGTCCAATGGCTCGAATCCACGGTCAAGCCGCGCAAGGTCAAAAGAGAAGTACCACTCGGTGGAACTGCGGTTGGATCCTCTGAACAGGAGGAAATGGTCTACCATCGCCTCCGGGTGACACTGCCCGACAAGATGGCACTGCAGTACTTCATCGAGGTGCAGAATTCAGGTTGCCTGTCTGGCGGCTGATGCATTTCTGAATACCTGTCCCGTGCGGACAGGACCCAGACTCGCAGCGTGCTCGATATCGACCTGGATCCACAAACGAAGACTCCTCGTAAGATGGAACTGCTGGTACTCACGGGGATGCGAAATGCCGATGGTAAGACCGCCAAGGGGGATGCTGCATTCTCCAAGGGAGTCGAGCATGTCGTGTTCCGCTACGAGTACGAGATCAACTCCGAGGAGCAGGTCGACCCCTTCAAGATTCCGGGTGCTGCCCGCAAGTTGATGCGATAAGAGACTGCAGGATCTTCAGTAAAAAAGGGCGCCACCAGCGGGTTTGCTGGTGGCGCCCTTTTTGTTGCTGTGAACTCGGCTGAGCCTGCTGGTGAGAGATTCACTCGACTCCTATTCGCCGGAAGCCTATTCGCCGGGAGCCTCGAGTGCTTCGATATTGCTCCGGATCGTCTCCAGTTGATGCTCCAGATCGATAGCAAGGGCCTTTTCTCTCTCGACCACTTCGGCAGCCGCACGACTGACGAAGTTTTCGTTGGCCAGTTTCTTTCGTGACCCTTCGAGCCTTCCCTGGGTTTTAGCGGACTGTTCCTGCAGGCGAGTGCGCTCCTTCTCGAGGTCGAGCACTCCCGGGATGAAGACTTCCAGGTCACCGTCGATGGCCACCGCACTGTCGATGGTTCGCTCCACCGTCGCTCCGATGGTCAACGAAGAGAAGCTACCGAGGTGCAAGATCAGTCCTTCCAGCGACTGGAGTTCGGACTGCGCCTGTCCCGAGGTTCGGACTCGTACCTCGAGCGGCTGGCGCGGCGGGATGTTGTAACGGGATCGAAGATCTCGGATGATCCGGATCAGGTCGCGGCAACGATCGAAGGCACCTTCGAGCACCGGGTCGCGCCACTTCGATGGCACCTCTGGCCAGCTCGCCAGGCACAGCAGTTCCTGGTCAAGAAGAGGCTTCTCGACGCCCCGCACCGGTGCGATTTCTCTCAGGCTACCCCACAGTTCCTCGGTGATGAAGGGAACGAATGGATGCAACAATCGAAGCACCTGATCGAGGCAGGTGGCCAGTACCTGTTGTGCAGTTGAGGCATCTTGAGTGGGGGTTTCTCCTTCGCCCTGTCGAAGACGCGGCTTGATCGCTTCCAGGTACCAGTCGCAAAGTTCACTCCAGAAGAAGTCTCGCGCCAGTCCGATGGCAGCGGAGGGATTGTAAGAATCCAACTGCTGTTGAACCTCGGTGCATGCGGCCTGTAATCGAGAGAGGATCCACCGATCTTCGGTAGTTAGATGATCACTGCAGGCGGGATCGAACTGGTATCCTTCCAGGTTCATCAGGGCGAAACGTGCCGCATTCCACAACTTGTTGCAGAAGTTGCGGCCGACATCGAAGCGCTCGCTGATCAACTTGGCGGCGGGAACACCTTCCATCGTGCCCAGCACATCAAACTCCTTGCCACTTTCCGGGCAGAGGTAGGTGAAGTTGTTTTGACCATGTTTTGCTGTGGCTAGGTCGATACCGTTCCCGGTGAATGGGCTGATCGCCTGCACCGGAAGTCGAATGTCCTGGGTTCCCGTTTGCATCTCGCACAGGACATATCGCATCGCATCGGTACCATAGCGTTCGATGATATCGACCGGGTCGATTCCGTTACCCTTCGACTTGCTCATCCGCTCACCCTTGCCATCGAGAATGTTAGCGTGAAGAAACACATCGGTGAAGGGTAAGTCACCCAGGTTGTAGAGCCCCATGATGACCATTCGTGCGACCCACAGGGAGATGATATCCCGGCCGGTGACGAGGCAGGATCCGGGGTAGTAATAATCGAGGCAGTTTTCTTGCTGTTCGTTGGCTGCGAGCGAGCGTTGCCCCTCTCCGACCTGAGCGGTGGCTGGATCGGGCCACCCGAGGGTGGAATGGGGCCACAGGGCGCTCGAGAACCAGGTGTCGAGAACATCGGGATCTCGCACCAGCCCGGCCGCCTCCAACTGATCACTGATGTGGGTCTGGGATGGGGGTTCCTTCAGGCACACCTGCAGGTGGCCGCCTTGCGCGGGAATCGTGCGGTGACCATCGAGATGGACACTGGTTCCATCGCTGTTGACCAGCCTCAGGCAAACATCGTCTTGGCCCTCAACGTGGATCGATTGGAGCAGGGACTCGATCGAATCGGCGTCGAGATCGCCAGACCATATGGGAATCTGATGTCCCCACCAGAGTTGTCGAGAGATGCACCAGTCACGCTTCTCCGCCAGCCAACTGACGTAGGTACTTCGGTAACGCTCTGGATCCGGATGGAAGGAGACGGTTCTTCCGGTGTGCGAGCTCCAGCCCGAAACCGCATCGATGGCTGCCTGTGCCAATCCATCGACCTTGAACTCGTGCTCCAGACCCTCGGCGCAGCGGACGCCCCCCTCGATATCTCCCATCCGGACAAACCATTGCAGCGACAGGTACGGTTCGACGGGGGTCTTCGAACGATCGGAGTGACCCACCTCGACCACTCGGTCCTCGACCTGTTCGAGCAGTCCTAGCTGCTCAAAGCGGCGAACCACTGCCTTCCTCGCCTCGAATCGGTCCTGGCCGGCATGGGGTCCTGCGGCTTCGTTGAGGGTCCCATCGGGGTTCAGGATGTTGATCGCTTCGATGCGATCTTTGTGTCGTTGCCACACCTCGTGGTCATTGGGGTCGTGGGCTGGAGTGATCTTGACGCAGCCCGATCCCAGTTCAGGCTTGGCCCACTCATCGGTGATCAGCGGGATCTTCCGATCGACGATGGGCAACTGGATCATCCGACCCGCTGCCGCCATCTCGGCCAGTTGAATCAGTGAGGGGAGTAACTGTTCGATCCTCGATTCGAGGCGCTGGACCTCGGAGGTGAGTTCCTCGATCTGTTTTGCTGGAGCGGCAGCCAGTCGTTCTCGCGCCTGCTGGAGACGCTCCTCCAGTACCGCGGCGGGATTGGGATGAACCGCAACGGCCGTGTCTCCCAGCATGGTTTCTGGACGAGTGGTAGCGACGATCACCTCGGAGGGCTCGCCGGGCTCGGGGTCGATCACCGGATAGCGCAGGTGCCAGAAGTGGCCGTCGGTGCTCTTGTGTTCGATCTCGTCATCGGCCACGGCGGTTTGCAGGTGGCAATCCCAGTTGACCATTCGATCACCCTGGACGATCAACCCATCTCTGAACATTCGATAAAATGTCCAGGTCACTGCCCGTTCGCAGATCGGGTCCATGGTAAATCGCTGTCGATCCCAGTCGCAGGAACAACCCATCGCTTTTTGCTGTGAGACGATTCGCTTCTGATACTGGTCCTTCCACTGCCAGATGCGCTCGACCAGGCCATCGCGGCCGAGGTCGTGGCGGTTCTTGCCCTCCAGTTCCAGCAGTCGCTTTTCGACCACTGCCTGGGTGGCGATCCCGGCATGATCGGTACCTGCCATCCAGAGGGTATTGTCACCTTGCATCCGGTGCCAGCGCGTCAGCAGGTCCTGCATGACATTGTCCATGGCATGACCCATATGAAGAGCGCCGGTTACGTTGGGAAGGGGCATCATGATGACGTAGCGCTGGTCACGATCATCGGGAATCGAGCGGAATGCGTCCTTTTCATTCCAGCGATTCGTGATCGAATCCTCGATGAGATTCGGATCGTAATTTTTGGTCAGTTCCTCGGCCATGGTGCCTCTACTTTCCGTGAACCAGGAGGATCTAGGGCGGTCGAAGACAAGTCAAGGGAGACAGCGAGATCAGGGGGGTGTGCTGGATACTGATGACCTGGCACGATACCGTGAGGAACATTCGCATCTGGTCCGATCATCGGATCGGCAAGAAGGGAGCCTCGAATGCGAGGGTGGAGGAGGATTCGGGACCTGATATCCCATTGGCTGCGAGTTCCCCGACGCTGGCTGGGCCACCCGGATCTCCGATCGTTGAATCGGAGGGCCGATCGATCGAGGCGAGACGTCGAGAAACTACTGCAGCGGCTTCATCCCGGAGTGGGTTGCGAAGTTGTCTCGGGCCCCGGGACCAGCCACCTCGAGGCGGGTTGTTACTCTCAAAATGGCGAGGATGGGGTCTTGCTTCACATCCTGTCCACTGCCGGGGTCGACCAGCGAAGTATCGTCGAGATCGGTTGTGGTGCAGCTGTCGAATGCAATTCATCTGCATTGCTGTGCGGTTTTGGTTGGAGCGGTGTCCTGTTCGATCGCGACCCTCAGCAGGTCAAGAGCGCACGGAGTTTTTTTGAGGAGCGCGGAGTATCCAACCGGGTAGAGCTGCTGGAGGTCGAGGTTCAGCCTGACACGATCGATGCCCTGCTGGCACAGCGATCGGAGCCCGATGTTCTTTCCATCGATGTCGACGGTTATGACTTCTGGATCTGGAAACATCTCACTGTGTTCCGGCCACGGGTCGTGGTGATCGAGGTCAATGCTTCCTTCGGGCCATCGGCATCTTGCTCGGTTCCTTGGTCTGCTGGGAGTGCTCATCATGATGCGTATCGTCATCATGTCCGTGGCTGGCATCACGGTGCCAGCTTGGTGGCGATGGAGGCACTGGGGAGAAGCAAGGGTTATCGGTTGGTTGCGGTCGAGTCGACCGGCACCAATGCCTTCTTCTTGCGGGAAGATCTGGCGGTCAGAGAGTTTCCACCACTCGATCCCGGACGGGCCTGGAGGCCTCATCAGGTCAGGAGTCGGCGGCACTCTCCAGATCGTCAAGCGATGCAACTGCAATCGCTTCCTTCGGTGCTCGTTGAGCAAGATGGAACCTCTGAGAGTTGACTGCTGAATCCACTGGTGGATGAGCGAATCGGAGTCGATGATATCGGTCAATTCAGCGACCAGGGAGGTGTGATATGAATGGGTTTCAGTCGAAGTTGGTGCACGGGGGGGAGCCGGAGGAGAGGGTCGGGGGAGCCATCGTTCCACCGATCTACCAGAGTGCGACCTTCGAGCAGGTGCCAGGTACTGGATACCATGACGGGCGATATATCCGCCTCTCCAATACTCCGTCTCATGACCTCCTCCACGACAAGTTATCACTGATCTGCGGAACCGAGGCCGCGCTGGTGGCATCCAGTGGGATGGCGGCGATCACCTCGACACTGCTGGCATTGTTGGGTTCCGGAGACACGGTGGTGGCGCAGGATCTACTCTACGGTGGAACCGAGAGTTTCCTCGCAAGCGAGGTGCCGAGGTGGGGGATCGAGGTGCAACGCATCGATGCCTGTGATGTGTCCAGTTGGGGAACGCCACCTCCTTCCGCTCGCGTGCTCTATTGTGAGGCGATCACCAATCCTACCTGTCGGATCGGGGATCTTCGAGCACTGGCCAGCTGGGCTCGGGACCACGGAATGATCTCGGTGATCGATGCGACCTTTGCCACGCCAGCTCTGATGCGACCGGTCGATCTGGGTTTCGATCTGGAGGTCCATTCTGCGACCAAGGCGATGAACGGGCATGGCGACATCGCCGCAGGAGTGATCGCCGGTCGGAAATCCTTGGTCCGCCAGGTCAAACACTGTCTTGACCATCTGGGAGGGCATCTCGATGCCAATGCCTGCTTCCTGTTGCACCGAGGAATCCGCACCCTCGGCTTGAGAGTCGAGCGCCAGTGTCAAAACGCCTTCGCGGTGGCGAGTTTTCTGGAGGGGCATCCGGCGGTCTCGGTGACGCACTATCCGGCGCTAGAAAGTCATCCGGATCATGCCCGCTGCCAGGAGTGGTTTGGTGGCAAGGGAGGTGGGGTGCTCTCCTTCGATGTTGGGGCAGGGGTCGAAGAGGCGGAGAGGATCGCCACCTCGATGAAACTGATGGCGACCGCTCCCAGTCTTGGTGGTGTAGAGACTCTCATCATACGACCGGCCAGTTCCTCTCATGCAGCGGTCGATCCTGCCGTGAGACTTCAGATGGGGGTGCCCGACTCGCTGGTCAGGATCGCCTGCGGAGTCGAGGATTCCGATGATCTCGTGGCCGATCTAGCCCGGGTGATGGGAAACCGTCGATGATGAAGATCGGGTTGGTGACTTGCCTCGAGATTCCCGAGGCCGATCCAGATGAAGAGATTCAGCTGGAGGCGATCCGCCAGGCCGGGGGAGAAGCGAGTCTGGTTCCATGGGACGATTCTCTGATCGATCTCTCCCGCTTTGATCGACTGATCCTTCGTTCCTGCTGGGATTATCCGTGGAGGGAGTCCGAGTTCAGGGAGTGGTTGGCGGCTGCCGACGGTCAGACTCAATTGCTCAATCCTCTGGCCGTGGTGCAGTGGAATCTTCACAAGGGCTACCTGCTCGATCTGGCGAGAGCCGGGGTTCCGGTGGTCCCCACCCGCATCCTGGCCGCGGGGCAAGGATGCGCCGCACTGGATTCGATCCTGGCCGAGGAACAGTGGTGCTCCGAACAGTGGCCGCAGATCGTCATCAAGCCGGCGGTCTCTGCCGGAAGTTGGCTCACCGCTCGATTTGGCCCGACTGAACTGGCCGGAGCCCGGACGTTCGTCGAACAGCATGGGGTCGACCGCGACCTGCTGGTTCAGCCTTACATCCGATCGGTCGAAAGTGGTGGAGAGCGGGCCAATGTCTATATTGCCGGGCAGTGGAGCCATTGCGTCGCGAAGTCACCGCGCTTCAGTGGGTCCGACGAGCAGGTCGGAATCTCCCAGCCGGTGCTGGCCGAAGATCTCGAACTGGGGGAGATGGCGATCGCCTGTAGCCCGGGGAAGATCCTCTACGGAAGGGTCGATACCGTTCGTAATCACCAGGGAAAGCCGATGGTCGCAGAACTGGAACTGATCGAGCCGACCTTGTTTCTGAAGGAGAACCCCGCTGCGCGAGCACTCTTTGGCGCCGCCTGCGTCGACCGCTCCTGATCGAGAAGTTGTCCACGGCGTGTCGGCTAGTTTCCCACAGACTCTTGCATTTTTTACCTCAAACCCGGTAGGGTGACGTCACGGCGCTCACGGGAGCCTGGGTTGACCAGGCTGGGTGTCGTGGGGAATAACCAGGGGGGAACGTCTATGAGGAAATCCAACTTGAGGATGGCTTCGATCATTTGCACCTTGTTACTGGTGTGTGGGATCGTCTCTGCTCAGCCAGGGAGTATTGTCACCCAGACCAAGAGCAATGTGCTGATCGATACAACCAGGGTCGATGAGATCGGTGTGGTGAACAAGACTTCGGCCAATCAGGTGCTCAACAACCTGGTGGGAACCTGGAAGTTCGAGTACTCGCTGAGCGAGGATCTGGGCGGATATGCCGCAGGAACTCCGGTGATTGCGACCGTCACTTATCGCAGAGACTTCTCCACCGGAGGACTGTATGGGTTCGCCGAGACGTTGACCCTCAGCGGTGCGTCGGTCAGTAATGGGACCTACTTCATCAACTGGAATGACACCACCAGCATGCTCGAATCGCATGGTCGATTTGTCGCAGGTGAAGTGGTGGCGATCTTTGATGAGTACCTCGACTCGATCAAAGGGGATACCTACTGCTGGATCGGTCAGCGCACTCAGGATGGGGTGGCCTCGCCGAATGTGATGATCGAGCGATGCATTCGCAATAACTCCTTCAATGTTGTCGTCAATGAACTCTCCGCCTCCGGCAATCCGCTGGCTCAGGTCTGGAATGTCTCGGGCGAGCGAGTCAACATGCTGAAGGAATGCCTCGGACCGTTCGTCACCCTTGCGAGTGAATGGCAATCCGAGAGTTACACCGATGCCGGAGATAGAATTCGGATCGAGCACAACGGTTACTGGGCTGCGGATGAAGCTTGTCTCGTGGTCGAGGTCAAGAAGTACACCAACGATGCGATCTCCGATAACACCATCCAGACCTTCTACTACGATACCGAGATGCATCGCATTGCTTTCACTGAAGTGGGAGCCAATGGCTTGGTCTGTACCGGTTACATCTCGCCGACCACGGAGCGAAATGGGACTCCTTGCCAGTTGAGAGTGCTGGATTCAGCCTTTGGCAATGGCGCCAAGGTCAGCACCATCAATAAGATGTTCCTCGTCGATTCGAAGACGATCAAGATCGACTTCGAGTGGGCCTGGTGGGAGGGAAGCGACATCACCTCCGAAAACGAAGTAGTTGATTTCGAGCAGAGGTTCGTGCTCAAGCTAGTACCCGCCTCGAATCGGGCCATCCCTCGGCCGGCTTCCTTCTAGGAGTCGACCGTTACCCAACTGCGGCGGGGAAGTCTCTTCCCCGCCGCAGTTGCTCTATATTCATATTCCGGGACCCCGAGTGGGGTCATTTCGATCGGTCGCGGCCGGAGTTCATTCGTTCGAGCCGATCACTCACCACATCCGGTGGCTCTTCAGCTAGATCATGGTGTTGCGCCGGGTCAGTGGCAGGGTCAGTGACCAGGTCTTGAAGTCTGATCGGTGCATTCCTGCTGGCTGCGCATCCCGTTCCCACTGGCCATGGCAGAGAGACTGCACCGCTGCAGGTCAGCAGCAGCCTGGCCCCATCATTACTTGTCGCCAGCGGGGAGTCGCCCCGGCCCCCGGACTTCGTCGCCCTTGATGCTGGAGAGCCGATCGCCCAGTCGTTGGCGCATCCCATTCGCTCGCGCTGACATCTCGACCACTACCCCAGGGTGCTTGGCTTTGACATCGACCTGCTCGTTGGGATCGATCTCCAGGTCGTAAAGAGCGAGGCCGGTTTCGATCTGGTAGTTGTACTTGGCAGGGATGCCATTATTCCCCGGTGGGCGCCCCTCGAGACTGCGATATTTGTGGGGGAAGTGTAGTTTCCACCTTCCCATCCTCATCGCCTCCATGTCGCCTCTGTGGTACCAGAAGTACAACTCTTCGTGAGGGGGAACAGCGTCCAGATCTCCCTGCAACTGGGGAACGATGCTGACTCCGTCGATGGGTAGCACAGGAGCGGTTCCGCCGGTCAATTCGACGATGGTGGGCAAGATGTCGATGGTCATGCAAGGAGTCGAGCATGTGGTACCGGGAGAGATGACAGGGGGATATCTCATCACACAGGGAACCCTTACCCCACCCTCCCAGGTGGTGCCCTTCCCTTCTCGCAAGCCGCCGGTGGTGCCGGCATGGTCGCCGTAGGAGAGCCAGGGACCATTGTCCGATGCGAACATGAATAAGGTGTTGTCGAGGATTCCGTGCTTCTCCAGCGCCTTTCGGATCTGGCCGACGGAGTCATCGATTTCGCGGATCACATCCCCGTAGGCACCAAAGCGGGTGGTCTGTCGGAAGCGAGGTGAGACACCCAGGGGCACATGCGGCATCGAGTGGGGCAAGTAGAGCAGGAACGGGCGATCGGCATGGTCGTCGATGAACTGCACCGCTCTGCGAGTCAGTTCGGCAGTGATCTGTTCCTGATCGTCGAGGTTTTTTATGATGCGCTCGACCTGGTCCTGTTGGTACCACGGTAACGGTGGCCACGCCTTGGGAGATTCCGGATGACCGGGCCACATGTCATTGCTGTATGGGATTCCACAGTACTCATCGAAACCCTGTGCGGTGGGGAGGAAGTTAGGATGGTGACCGAGGTGCCATTTTCCGTAACAGGCTGTGGCATATCCGAGGGGTTTGACCACCTCCGCAATCGTCAACTCCTGAGGATCGAGGCCGATCTTGGAAGACGGAACCAGTGCTCCGCTGATACCGACTCGGTTGGCATAGCAGCCGGAGAGCAGTGAAGATCGAGACGCAGAACAGACTGGCTGGCTGACATAGAAGTCAGTGAAGCGAATCCCCTCGGCGGCGAGTTGGTCGATGTTTGGAGTCGGAATCTCTTTCGAGCCATAACAAGAGAGATCACCCCAGCCCTGGTCGTCGGTGAAGACGATGACGATGTTGGGAGGGGACTGGATGACGGGAGGCTCCTCTGAATGCAGCATCGGCGAGGCAAGGAGCACCAGGATTGGAAGGAGTCGGATGTATGGATTCATGCCAGGGAGGATAACCCCGGCAACGAGCAGGGTCAGCCCAGGATCCCGTAACCGTAACTGGCCTCGATCGGTGTTCCCCGGGAGAATCGATCGGGAGCGAAGAAGTCGCTGTCGAAGTGGCCCGCACTTCCCTGTCCGATCATCGATGAAACCCCTCTAGCGACCGATGGGGAGAGTTTGAAGCCGTGGCCACTGAATCCACTCACGATCCACATGCCCTCGAGCCCGGGGACCGGTCCGATCAGTGGGTGGGAGTCAGGAGTCACCGTGTAGAGCGCCCCCATTCCACCCCAGGATGCAGCATGCGCGTAATGAGGGAGTCGTTTCGAGAGTCTTCCTCTGCATGCATGGATGAACTCCTCGCTGACACCCTCATCGTAGTGATCCGGATTCTCGACCACCGCATCGAGATTCATGTCGAGGAAGCCCACTCGGGTCCAGCCCGCCAGTTCTGGCTTCCAGTAAAGTCCATGGGTGAGATCTCCGTAGATCAGTCGACTTTCCTTGGCTTTCGCCGGGGGGTCAAAGAAGGATTGTTCAGGTCGAAGTGCAGTGAGTGGAAGTGAGACACCCGCTTCTTCCAGCAACTGTCCCGCCCAGGGGCCCGCGGCAACGATCACCATTGACGCTTGCAAGGTTGAACCGTCTTCAAGTTTTACACCGTGGATACGGTCTCCGTCTCGCAGGAAATCAGTCACCCTGCATCCGAGTCGAGCCTCGGCACCCGCTCGTCGAGCGGCATCCAGCACGGCATGAACCGTCTTCACAGGATGGACATTACCCGCCTCGGACTCAAAGGCTGCGCATTCGTCATCTGCGAAGGAGCCGCCAGGCTCGAGATCTCTGAGCTGGGAAGCGTCGAGGATCTTTGTGCCGACACCCATCGATTGTTGCAACTTGACATTTCTCTCGAGATTACTGCGATCGGACTCGGTGCAGATGAATGCCATACCTGGGCGATGAAACGCGATGTCGGTACCGTAACGCTGTTCAAATTCGGAATACCACTGGAGGCTTTCTCGTGCCATCCCGATGGTCACCTCGTGGGAATAGTGCTGGCGCAGGATCGCCCCCGACTTGCCGGTGGAGCCGGCCCCAGGGAACGACTTTTCCAGCAACAAGACACTTCCTGACGAGGACTCCGCCAGTTCCAGTGCGAGCATTGCACCCATGATTCCACCGCCGACGATGATGTAGTCGCTGTGAGTCATCAGGAGCTCTTTCGTCCGTTTCGATGGGCGCTCTTGGCATCTTCCTTGGCCAGTTCCCTGGCCAGATATCCGGTCACCTTGAGGAAGCCGTTGACCGAGGTCGTTTTCTGGATATCTGCCCGATAAACGCTGGTGGCATTGATGTCGATGAAGCAACGACGCCCGCTGGCGGTATCGATCCATTCCACTCCACCGATGTCGAGATCGGCCACTCTGAGGATCTCTCTCGCCTGAGCGACTGCTTCGGCAGGAACATCGGTCCAGGCCTCGAAGGTGGCATCCGGTTTGATGCCAGGCTCGATGGGATTTCTCGGACACCCCTCGGCGGGACACAGGTTGTAGGTGTTGTGAGCAGTGACTCGCATTGCAAAGAGGCATTCTCCATCGACGAACTCGACCCTGGAGATGGATCCATCAGCAGGAACGATCAGTTCTTGCAACAGCATCAGATGCCCGGGTGCGAACACTTCGTCATCATCGATGAGCGCCAGTAGGTGCTCTTTGTTCTCGATCCTGCGTACGAAGGCGCCACTGCCGCCAGTGTCCGGTTTCAGAATCAGCGGGAACATTAACTGGTCGATGACCTTGTGAACGGCACTGCGACTGCTGACCACCTCAGTGCGAGGAACATCCACGCCAAGTTGGCTCATCAGAATCTGCTGAGCGACCTTGCTCGTCTCGAGATGGAAGGAGCGAGATCCGTTGATCACTTTTGCTCCGGATGACTCCAGTGCTGCGAGCAAGGCATGGGCATGAGAGATGGCGCCATCATTCCCCCTCAGGTACGAGGAGGGGGAAACACGGTTGAGGTACAAGGTGTGCTTCCGGGCGCTGAGAAGGTCGAAGGAATGATCTCGAACATCGATCGGCTCAAAAGGGATCCCCGCTTCGGAGAGGGAATCAAAGAGCGGCGTGAGCCAAGCATCATTCTCGAATACCACGCCAATACTGGGAAGTGGCGTGTTTTCTGGCGAGAAGGAGGAATCGACGTCGGTTGTAACGTCTGAATCCACGCCGACCGACAGTGGTGTCGAGGAATCGAGTCCCATGGCAACCTCCCGGATGAGATCTGAAGGGCGCCTCCCACTGTGCGTCCACTCTCAAGAACTGTACCCCAGAACTGGTTAGATTGTCGAAGTGAGGAGCGGTTGAAATGGCCTGGATGGGCTCAAATCCCGTGTGGGAGCCAGATATTCTTCACCTGGGTACCACGGTCGAGCATCCGTCTCGAGCGATCCGAGAGTTCTCCTGGTCGCCAGCACACCTTCATGTTGCCGGCGGAGACCTCTTCCAGTTTGCGGGCGAGAGGTTCATCGGAGACATGCCACAGCAAGTCGACATCATCATGGCCAGCGAGCACCGGGCCGATCTCAGCGGCATCTCCAGTGAGGAGATTGAGGGCTCCTGCCGGCAGATCCGAATGTTCGATGATGCGACACATCTCGACAGCAGCGAGAGCTGCGGTCGAGGGGATCGCGATGACGCTATTGCCGGTGGCCAGTAGTGGAGCGCAGAGGGCCACCAGGCCCAGCAGCGGATTCTGTTGCGGGCAGATCACTCCGGCGGTTCCAAACGGTTCGTGTACTGCGAGAACCAGTCCTCGCCAGGGAGTATCGTGTACCGCTCCATCGTGCTTGTCGGCCCAGGAGGCCCACCAGGTCCAACCCGCGACCGCCTGTTGCACCTCTTCGCGAGCTTTTGCGGCACCGCACCCGGTCATCTGGTCGATCAACTGGGCCAGATCATCGGAGCGTGGCTCGAGGTTCTCGGCGATGAACCACAGCACCTGTGCTCTTGCATGGCCTGTCATCGATCCCCACTTGCTGCGGTGTGAAGCTTCCACAGCATTGCGGACATCTTTGCGATTCGATCGAGCTGCCAATCCGAGCAATTCCCCGGAAGGGGATTGAACCTCGAAACAGTAGCCTCCATCGGGGCGAACCTGTTTTCCTCCGATGTACAGTTTTGCAGTGCGGTCGAGGGCCGGATCGGTAGAGGTGGAATTGACGACGCCGCCGGTGGCGGAAGTGTTGCCGTCGGTCGGGGTCATCGGTTTGACATCGCGAAGATAGGCGCGAAGACCTTCACGGCCGCCTTCTCTGCCGAAGCCCGATTCCTTCATGCCGCCGAATCCACTCGAGGCATCGAACATGTTGGTGCCGTTGACCCAGACGGTTCCCGCCTCGACCTTGCGGGCGACATCGAGGGCAGTATCGATATCCTGGCTCCAGATGCTCGCCGCGAGACCGTAACGGCTGTGGTTGGCGATCTTGACCGCCTCCTGGGGGGTGCGGAAGGTGGTCGAGACCAGCACCGGGCCGAACACCTCCTGACTGGCGATCTCCGATGAAAGCGGCGCTTCACGGAACAGAGTCGGGGGGTACCAGTAACCCTGTTCGGGCAGGTCGATGGGGGGCTGGATACAGGTGATCCCCTCGTCCTTGGCGCGTTCGCACATCGCGGCCACCTGGTCGCGGTGTTTCTCCTCCACCATCGCACCGATGTCGATCGCCTTGTCGAGCGGATTGCCGACTCGAAGTCTCGACATTCGTTCCTCGACCTTGCGGTGAACTTCATCGGAGATCGATTCCTGCACCAGCATGCGACTCCCGGCACAGCAGACCTGTCCCTGGTTGAACCAGATGGCATCGACCAGACCTTCGACTGCGCTGTCGATGTCGGAATCCTCGAAGATGATGTAGGGACTCTTGCCACCCAGTTCCAGGGTCAGACCCTTGCCGCTCCCGGCTGTCGCTTCCCGGATGATTCGACCCACTTCGGTCGAGCCGGTGAAGGCCACCTTGTCGATGTCAGGATGTGCGACGATGGCGGCTCCGGTTTCTCCATCGCCGGTGACGATGTTGATGACTCCATCGGGCAGTCCCGCTTTCTGGCAGGTCTCGGCAAAGAGCAGTGCGCTGAGCGATGTCCATTCGGCGGGTTTCAGCACCACGGTGTTGCCACAAGCCAGTGCCGGGGCGATCTTCCATGCCAGCATCAGCAGTGGGAAGTTCCACGGGATGATCTGGCCGCAGACTCCCCACGGTTCGGCGCCTGGATCGGTTTCGTCGAGCAACTGTGCCGCGCCGGCGTGGTGGTAGAAGTGTCTCACCACCAGTGGAATGTCGAGATCTCTCGTCTCGCGAATCGGCTTGCCGTTGTCGAGAGATTCGACCACGGCAAAGAGGCGGCTCTCCTTCTGGATGTTACGGGCGATGGCATAGAGACAGCGAGCTCGCCCGTCGGGGCCCATCGCTTGCCAGGTCGGCAAGGCGGTCCGTGCCGCCTGCACTGCTCGATCGACATCCTCTGAACTCCCCTGGAGCACATCGCGCAGCGCTTCACCGGTTGCAGGACAACGAGACGAGAAGCGCTTTGATGCGGCTGGAGCCGACCATTCACCTCCGATGAAATGGGCTGGCTGGGTACCGCTCTGCTCGATCCAACTGCGAGCTTCCTCGGCGGATTCGACGGCGGGGCCCCAGTCGAGGGTTTCGAGCGACTCGCCAGGATTGTGTTCATCGGGTGACATCATTTTTATCCCATCGGATGCCGGTGGGCGGCGGAATACCGTCCGGTGGCATGAAACTCCAGTTGTCTCTCCAGATCAGAAAGGAGCGAAGAGGCTCCGATGCGATAGCGGTTGGCGGCCATCGATTCGGTTCCCAGTTCCTCGCGGATCAACATCAGGAAGGCGATCGCCTCCTTGGTTGTGCGGATTCCTCCGGCGGGCTTGAACCCTGCGAGGATTCCGGTCCGTTCGCGATACTCTCGGATGGCTCTGAGCATCACCAGCGCCACCGGCAAGGTGGCATTGACCGGTTCTTTCCCGGTCGAGGTCTTGATGAAATCGGCACCCGCTCCGAGGCACACTCGCGAGGCGCGTGCGATGCGCCGCAGGTCGCCCAGTTCTCCGGTGGCGAGAATCGTCTTGAGGCAGGTGTTCTCTCCACAAGCCTCTCGATAAGCGCGGATCTCTTCATCCAGTTGCTGCCAGCGCCCCTCCAGTACCAGGCTTCTCGAGATGACGATGTCGATCTCGTCGGCTCCTGCGGCGATCGATGAGTGGATCTGGTCGACCTTCATCGAGTGGGGGATCTGTCCTGCGGGGAAACCGGTCGAGACTGCGCAGACCTTGACCGGAGATCCTTCCGTCGCTTGGCGGGCGGATTCAATCAGATTGTGATAGACACACACCGAGGCGCAATGAAGGTCGAGAGGGAGGCCGTGCGCTTCGAGGATGTCGTGGCGTACCGGCCTTCTCGCCTTGGCGGCGAGTCGGCGCACGGTACCGGGAGTGTCATCGCCGGCGAGGGTGGTCAGATCGATACATGTGATGGCGTGGGCGAGCCAGCCGATCTGCCACGACTTCTTGACGGTTCTGCGGCCGGTCAGGGTGCTGGTTCGCCGTTCGACCGCCGAGCGGTTGACGCGGGTCGACAGCACCCAGTCCAGATCGAGATCACTGCCGGGGTTGATCAAGGTGTCCTCCTGGCGTCTAGCATCGGTTGCCGGGGCCCAGAGGTCAACAAACTCCGCAACAGCGTGATCGATTCAGCGTTGATTTTTCTCGGGAGAGGATTCATTACAGAGGGTGGTGAGCCATTGCTGGGCACCAGTGCACCATTCCTGCCACATCTTTTTACTCTCTGAATCCTGGGCCTGATCTGCCGCCGCAATCCTCAAAGCACGCTCCTCATCGATGGCCTGCTGGTACCGCTGCAGATCATCTGGCCGTGGAGAGGCGACCGCCAGTGCCGATGCCATCAGCGCCACGCTCATGCGCCGCACCATCCTCGGGTCGACATGAGAGAGGCGATCGAGGCTGGTGTGGTAGGCGAAGTCGGTGAAGTGCCACATCAAGATGGCGGGCACACCGCGCCCGAGGAACACATCATGATCGCTGCCACCCTCCCAGGGGTGTTCACCGATGACCCAGCCATTGGAGGCTGCCGCCACATCTTGCATCGCCAGTCTTGCGATGATGGAGACGCCGCTCGGATGCAGATCGGATTTCCGAACACGGCCCGAGCCCCAGGGGGTGTGTGAATCGGGAGGCAACACCCGCAGCGCCCCGGGATCGGGGGAGCGCTCCAGCAGGGCGATGGCTCCCGTCATCCCTTGTGAGGCTCCGATCATGTCGGCGGAGAAGGCTGCGATGGTCTTTCTCTTGGTGTGATCGAGGAAGATGCGGCTCATCGTCATCTCGTCGCCCCAGATGAACGAGATGCTACGAGCGGGCCACTCGATCTCTTTCTTCCCGAGTGCCATCACGAGGGAGCGAACCCCCTCCATCTGCCCGCCGACTCCGCTGGCGTTGTCCACCGCACCCGGTTCCTGTACATGAGCAGCGAGGGCCACCACCTCGTCAGGAATGTTGCGGCCCACGATGGTGGCGACCACGGTACGTAATGGGCGCTCATCGAGCTGGACGACTGCTCGCAGAGCCACGCGCGCTCCGGGATGCTGGCGCAGAGTCTGGTGTACTCTCGGAGAGATCATCGCGACCGGAAAGTCGCCACTTCGGACACTCGAGTAGTGGATGGCATCGAGATGACGATCGCCACCGCTGGGGTCGACGGTGAAATCAGCGAGTTGTGACGAAAGCACCGCAGCGGCGCCCTTGCTGCGGGCATCCCGCATCGCTCTACCGATCGATCGGTCGGTGACGAAGACATCACCCTTCTTCAACTGGTCGAGGTCAAAGCAAAGAGGACCCTCCACATCACAGGATGGAGCGTGGACCGGTAGCATCGTTCGATGTGGGGCGCGGCTGTTGTGAAAGCGCAGCAGGGTTTGATCCGGCTGATCCGTCTGCTTCATCACCAGGCTTGCCGATTTCGGTGTCCACGCCGGAGAGCGCATCGGAGTCTTGATCACCTCCAGTTGGAGCCGGTCATCGGTGCCGAAGCCGCTCTTCTTCAACCGTTCGAGCAGATGGTCGAGGGTCGCCTCGAACCCCTCGTTACCTGGTTCCCGGTACCATCCATCGGCGAACTCGATCGTCTCGAAGGCGCGGGCCGGATCGTACCCGGCAAACAACTGGTCAGCCCAGCGCGCCGTCGCGGTGGTTCCAGGGGTGGACGGCGGTCCACCATGCTCTTCGCTCCCCTTCAGGGTGCCATCTTGGGTCAGCCGAACCATCTCCTCGCCGAGTACATCGCCGATGCCGAAGTAACTCTCGGCATTTCCGAACCAGTGATGGCCGTGACCCTTGTTGGGAGAATCTACCGGTCTGCGCATGAACTGGGCGGTCGAGACATAGGAGACGGTGCCGCGATACTGGGGACGTTCCGCCACCGCAGCCTGAGCGTGACGAAGCGGCAGGCTGCCGGCGTTTCCCGTCTCGCCGATCACCACCGGCAACTGCGGAGCATCGAGCTCCTGGCGCAGGTCGTCGATCAGATGGGCCAGGTTCTGTTCGTACGCTTCCACTGCCCCGTCGGTATAGATGTCATTCCAACCCTGAAACCAGAAGAAGCCGCGTAGTTCGGTGGGGCGTCCGGCTAGATCGGGAAACTCGGTCTCGATCGCTGCCAGTGCCTCACGGTATTCCTTCAGCATCTGGGTGTAATAGGGGCCCGTCTCACCACCGGCACTCGGTGGTCGGAAATCGACATGCAGGCTCTTGCCGCCCCAGCAGGTCTTGATCAGCAGCACCGGAGCGGTGTTGGCATCGCCGAGGCGGTGGCCAATTTGTAACTCGGGTCCAAAATGGTGCAGGTCGTCATAGACAGCATAGCCGATGGAGAGGGGACCGCTTTTGAGAACGTTGTTGCCGGTGCGATATCGAACCCGCACATCGTCACGAGTGGCCCAACTGCCGTCTTGGTCTTGTAGATGTCCCATTCGCTTCGCCATCGCCGGATCATCGAGCAGCCGGATCAGCGTCCCGCGGCCGCCGTTGTAGTGCTGCTCGTGGACCAGGTCGACCACCGCCTGACCCTCCATGTTCGACTGGCCGGCGAGCAGAAAGACCTGGATCGGTGCGTCGTCGGCCGCCGTCAGCGGCTGAGTCGCCAGCGGCTGTGTCGCCAGCGTCAGTAGCAGCAGTGATGAGAGGAACATCGGTATCCTTCCGCAGTGGTGATTCTTGAAGATGTCAGGGTACTGTAAATGCGCAAGCGATGCGTCAGCGGATCAGTCCTTCTCGACGATCCGCTGGAACAGGATGCCGCTCATGCCGCCGGTATCGAGGGTGAATCCGGTCACTGCACCTTCCTCATCTCGAATCAGGTGCATCTTGAGCCACCTTCCCACCGTCAGCAGGTCGTCGCCGGTCACGGCGATCGCCAGCGGCGCCCCCTCGAATTCGTCCAGCGCCACATCGGTACCGCTGCTGTGGATGATCGACCACTCACGATCGAGTTCGTTCGAGTGGTATCGGCCCAGCACCTGACGGTGATCCCACTTCTTCGCATCTTCTGGCGCTGCTGCGGCACTGTCATCTCGATCGCGTCGATCGGTGGTCCTGTCCGGTCGTTGAAGGAGAGCAGGGACAAGATCCTCGACCACCAGCGCGGCGATCTGGCGGCTGATCCGGCCCGGATCGAAGGCGTTGCAGTTGCCGAGGCAGATGATGACGATGCCCTGCTCAGGGAACGCCGCCAATGAGGTGCGAAAGCCGACCCAGCCGCCGCCATGTTGCAGCATCCGCTGGCCACGGAAACTGGTATCGACGACACCGAGGCAATAATCGAGCACCTCGCCATCGTTGAGCGTGAACTTCTGTTGCAAGCGCTGCAGCAGGTTCGCACCGAGGCGCCCCTCACCGAGTGCGGTGGTCCAGGTTGCCAGATCCTCGACGGTGGTGAAGACCCCGCCGTCGCCGACATGGTCGAGCACCGTCTCATGAATCCGGTACTCCCCCTCGCCGATCTCCGCATAGCCGGTGGCTCGCTTCGGTGTCACCTCGAGGTGATTGTCGTGGTAGTGGCTACTGGTCATTCCCAGCGGTGAGAAGATCTTCTGGTCAGCGTACTGGCGCAGCGTTTTCCCCGAAGCGCGCTGGCAGATGACGCTGAGCAGGAAGTAGCCGCTGTTGCAGTAGGAATGTTTCTCGCCGGGGGAGAAGTTGAGTCCTTTTTGACGGGCGATCAGGTCGATGGTCTGTTGCGGGGTGAAGAGATCTTCATTACCGATCTCCAGCAACGGCATCAAGGAAGTGTAGTCGCGCAGGCCACTGGTGTGATGCAGCAGATGTCGGATGGTGATGGTCTCATCGTATTCTGGAATCTCTGGCAGCCACTTTCGAATGTCGGAATCGAGGGTGAGCACTCCTTCATCCTCCAGCAGCAGAATGCAGGAGGCGGTGATGTGTTTCGACACCGAGGCGATGCGAAAGACGGTGTCGGCACCGTTGGGGATGGAGTGATCGAGGTTGGCCATGCCAAAACCACCGCTGTAGATGATGGTGCCATCCTTGACCACGGCGATGGAGCAGCCGGGGGTGTCGGGTTGGTCCCAGCTCTTCAGCAAGGTGGCGATGCGGGATGCCAGTTCATCGACTTTTGGCTGGTCCAGGGCCGTGATCGAGGGGCAGCAAGCCAGCAGCATCAGCAACCAGGTCAGGACAGTGGCACGGCGAATCATATCGGTTCTCCACTCTTTTCATCTGCGAGTCGTTTCTTGACAACGAAGTCCGGTTTCATCAGCAGGAGCAAGACGATGGGGATCAGCGCGCTGGTGCCGCCCAGCACGAACAGTTGCCACTGTTGCCACTCCAACTTGTTCAGTTGCGTTCCCAGCAACATGCCGAAGTTACTGACCGACATGTAGAGGGTGAACTGGGTCGCTGCCGCCGTGGTCCAGGAGATTTTCATGAAGAGCGAGAAGAGTGCGACCGTCTGGAATGCGGTGGCTCCCTTGAACAGGGGAATGATCCACAGCGGTGAAAAAGAATCGCTCAGCCAGTAAGGATGTAGCAGGCCAAAGACGATCAGGCTGCCGGACGCGATCAGTCCACCGATAAAGGCCATCTTGCGGCGGCCGAAACGGTCGCAGAAGAAGCCGCCGGCGATGGCCCCGATCACCTCGCCACAAACTCCGTAACTGCCCTGCGCCTTGGCGTATTCGATGGCGCTCCAGTCGAACACCTTGACGAAGGTGTCGGCGGCGAGATTGATGAAAACTCCCTGGCACACCGAGTAGAGCATCGCCACCAGCACTCCGATGGCAGTGGTCCACAGCGTCAGTGCCCGGAACAGTTCCTGCATCACGATAATCGGAGACCGAAGTGCAGCGGTTTGTCTCGATACGGTTTTCCCCCTCGACCAGGGGAATCGTTTCTCTCCTGGTCTCTCGGTCACCATCAGTACTGCCGCAAGGATCACCAGGACCATCGCCGCCTGGACCTGGATGGTGGCGTTCATGCCATAGTTTTCGATCATCACGGCGCCACCGTAAGTGCCGACTGCGGTACCAAACAGTTTGGATGCCCACATGAACCCGTTGACGCGTCCGCGCTCTTCCTCTTCCAGGATATCGACGGCCAGTGCGTCGGTAGCGACGTCTTGCAGTGAGGCGAAACAGTTGTGGAGGAAGAAAACACCACTGACGAAGACGATGGCGCTGACGGAGGTGGCACCGACTACCACTTCGGAATCGGGGATCCATGAGAAGAATCGGGACAGCCACGGGGACACCTCGACGGTGGCTTCGGTGGTGAGGGGGCCGATCTCTCCGATCTGGTCGGTGGCCAGCAGAGTCACCGCCATGCCGAGCTGGGCGATGGCGATCCACGGTCTTCGTAGGCCCAGCGCCGGCCAGCGGATCGAGTCGATGAGAGGTGCCCAAAGAAACTTGAAACTCCATGGCAAGATCGCAACCGAGGAGATCAGCACCGTCTCTACCCTGGTGAAACCGCCCTCGATGAAGACTGCGATCAGCGCATAGATCACGAATCCCCAGGGGAAACCCTGGGCGAAGTAGAGCAGACACAGCATCGCGGTGCGTAAGCCCCGGTGGTCCTTCAGGTTCATGATGAGGCCGTTACCTTCCCGGTGGTCGGTCCCTGGCCGAGGCACGGTAGCCACGGAATCTGCTGCGAATCACCAGGATGCGCCCGATTTTGCCGAAATCGACCCGAAAATTACCGGGGTTACCGTGTCCGATAACGCTGCGGAACTGGATAGAAGGGTAGGGCGTTGACCGCCTCCAGAAGGAAAGGACCAACCATGACAGCCAGAACCACCCTACTCCTCTCCTTGCTGACGCTGGTCCCGATCGTCTCGATCGGTTGCTCTGCCCAGTACACCTACACGCGCGCCGTCGGATCGTGGAAGAGCGATACTTCGATCGCTCCCGTCGAGGCGGCGACCAGCTGGGTCGATCGGATCCGCTGCCAGTTCGAGCACAGCATCCTCGCCGACCTCGAACTGAAGATTCTCCCCTCAGGGGAATACACCGTGACGCTCAGTGGCCGTCAGTTCTCTGGCAAGGCCAGGATCACCACTTTGCTGGGCGAGGGTCTGGGTGTCGCCACCGAGATCGGCAGCCTCGAGGCGCAGGGCCGCATCCGGATCGTCGACGAGAACCACATGATCCTTGAAGGAAACGGCACCGAGATCTCGCTGATCCGCTGCCGCTAGAGCCACCACCCCTGCCGACACCCCTGCCGACACCCCTGCCGACACCCATTAGATCGAAGTCCGGGGCATTTCATCTACCGACAACCATCGAACTGGATCCATCGGTTCCGAAAGTGGATAATCTGTGGTGGGAGGCGATAGAGATGCATTGCGTGAAGTGGTTGCTGCTACTGATGGTTCTCGTTCCCGGGCGGGTCGTCGCCGATGTCGAGGTCTGCGAGAACCCCGAGATCGATTTCGGCGGAGCCAACGGCACCCCTCAACAGGTGACGAGCATCGTCAGCATCACCGACAGTTTCATCATCGAGGATCTACAAGTTGTGGTCGAGATCTCGCATCCGTTCATCGGTGATCTCACGGTCGATCTGGACTCACCGGGCGGCACCACGCTGCGACTCCACGACAGCGACGGTGAAGACACCGAGAACATGCTGGTCACCTACTCCGATGAAGGGGTTCCCAACGGCTCCGAACTGTATTCTGGCGGCTGCTACATGCAGCCCAGTAGCGGAATGATGGCGATATTCGATGGCCAGCAGGTTGCGGGGCCCTGGACACTTTCAGTCTTCGACGGTTTCCCGTCGAATAACGACGGCACCCTCGAGAGCTGGTGTTTGCGTGCCTTCGAGTCCCCGACCAGTGTCACCAATCCGTGTGCGCCACCGCCGGTGCCCGAACCGAAAACCCCGATCGCCGAGCGTATCGTTCTGGTGCTGATCGATGGCCTGCGCTATTCGGAAGGACTGGGGCACCCGACCCGCCAATATGTTCCCCACATGGATACCCTCGCCCAGCAAGGTGTCATCATCGAACCCTTCTTCAACGACGGTGTGACCGTCACCGTCGAGGCGATTCCGGCAGTCATGACCGGTTCGTGGGCCGGAACGACTTCCTTTTTCGACCCCGATTGTCAGGTCAACTCGATCTACTCCAATACCCCTTACGTTCATGAATACATCCGGCGGCAACTCGGTTTCCCGGCGCAAGATTGCGTCTACGTACTGGGGCCCTACTGCCCGTGGAGGGGCAGCTTCCATCCATCTTACGGACCCGACTACTGGCCCCAGTGGATCTCGACAGGCGGCGGCGACGATGCCAACTGGGTGGAAGCGCAGAATCTCCTGCAGACAACAAAGCCGCGCTTTCTGACGCTGTATCTCCCCGATGTGGATCATGCCGGACACGATGGTATCTGGGTCGACTATCTCGCAGCCATCGAGCGAGCCGATGAGATCATCGGTGAGTTGTGGACGTGGATCCAATCGGACCCGGACTATGCCGACAACACCGTGATGCTGATCACCAACGATCACGGTCGTCATACGACAAACTTCCAGGGACACGGCGACGGTTGCAACGGCTGCCGTCAGATTGAATTTCTCGCCATCGGCCCGGGGATTCGTACCGGTTTGATCTCGACGATTCCGCGGACGACCCCCGACATCGCACCGACGCTGGCCCGATTGCTGGGAGCAGAAGCACAGTTCTCCAGCGGTGAGATCATGAGCGAGATCCTCGAACCGGAGATGTTCCTCAGAGGCGATGCCAACATGGATGGGGTGCTCGACCTCGGTGACGTGGTCACGAATCTGTCAGTGCTGTTCGGGGGGATGCCAACTACCTGCCAGGCCGCTCTCGATAACAACGACGACAATTCTCTCGATGTGGCAGACCCGATCTACCTGCTCACATATCTATTCCAGGCGGGACAGGTTCCATCGTTGCCCTATCCCAATTGCGGCATCGACCCGACCGGAGTCACTCTCTCTTGCACGGGTCATCTCAGGTGTGAGTGAGCATCGGTTCAGCAAGAGGTTTCCGTAACATCTGGCAGATCAGGAGTGGCGACCTTCCGCGGAAATCCCCTGCCCCAGTTCCTCGATGTCGAGAGTTACGAGTATGGAAATCTTGCAGCCCTGATGGCCACCTTCACCGCTGTCTTCCTTCTCAGGCCGCCCCACAGCTAGTCCACCCAGTCCACTCAGCCCTCGACATACCACCTCATCCGGCCGCGTGACCTCCTCCACTCTCTCTTGTACTCTACCTCTTCCAGAAGTGTCCCCCTGGACCATTTCCAACCCGATGAGGAGTACAACCGATGAACAGAAGCAGAGTCTCGATGTGGATCGTGTTCGCGCTGTTGTGGTCACTCGGGCCGCTGACCACCGCGGGTATCGCGCAAGAGGATGAGAAGCCGCAGTACAAGGGGCGCATCATCGCCCAGACGATGCACTGGAAGGGTGCCGAGTGGCTGCTCAGGGAGACGCGCGAGAAGGAGGAGCGGGTCTCGGTGCTGATGGAGGCGCTGGGAGTCGAGGCGGGGCAAACCGTCTGTGATCTCGGCTGCGGCAACGGCTATCACGCGCTGCGGCTGGCCAAACGGGTCGGGGACTCGGGCAAGGTCTACGGCGTCGATATCCAGCAACCGATGCTCGACATGCTCGAGAAGCGCAGCAGTGCTGCGGGACTCGCCAACATCGAACCGATCCTCGGAGGTACGGACGATCCGAAGATCCCCGATGGCTCCTGCGATCTGATCCTGCTGGTCGACGTCTACCACGAGTTCAGCGATCCCGAGACGATGCTGGCCAAGATGCGTAAGGCACTGAAACCGGATGGCCGTATCGCCCTGGTCGAGTTCCGCAGCGAGGATCCCGAGGTGCCGATCAAGAAGCTGCACAAGATGAGCAAGGAACAGATCCTCAAGGAATACCTGCCGGCGGGCTATCGTCTCGCGGAGCAGTTCGATGACCTACCGTGGCAGCATCTGATGTTCTTCAGACGCGATGACTCTCCATCGCAGGTGGATGATTCGCCACCCAAGAAGGATGATTCCCCGTCACAGGCGCAAGGTGACTGGATTTCCCTCTTCAACGGCAAGGATCTGAAGGATTGGAAGATCAAGTTCGCCGGCCACGATCTCGGTGCCAACTACAAGGATACCTTTCGCGTCGAGGATGGAGTGCTGAAGGTCGACTACAGTAACTACCAGAGTTTCGACGCCAAGTTCGGCCACATCTTCCACAAGGAATCGTTCTCCCACTACCGGCTGCGGGTCGAGTACCGCTTCGTCGGCGAGCAGGTTCCCGGCGGTCCCGGCTGGGCGTTTCGTAACAATGGCCTGATGCTGCATTGCCAATCGCCGGAGAGCATCGAGAAGGGGCAGGACTTCCCCGCTTCCATCGAGGTGCAACTGCTCGGTGGCCCCGGTGGCGACAGTAAACGCAGTACTGCTAATCTTTGCACTCCCAGTACCAACGTTGTGATGGACGGAAAACTGCTCACGCGTCATTGTCTCGATTCAAAGTCGGCGACCTATCACGGCGATCAGTGGGTCACTGTCGAGATCGAGGTGCGCGGCAATGAAGTGGTGAAGCACATCATCGACGGCAAGACGGTGCTCGAATACACCCAGCCGCAACTCGATGAGCGCGACGCTTACGCCAAGAAACTGATGGCCGCCGGAGCCCAGAAGATGCTCAGCGAGGGCTACATCTCGCTGCAGGCCGAAAGCCACCCGACCGAGTTTCGCAAGATCGAGCTACAGAAGCTGGATCCCCGGTAGGCAGAAAAAAGAAAACGCACCTCGAGTCATCGGGTGGGTTCCACCACCCCATCCTGCATAGGCACCCGGTCGCTGGCGATGTCGTCGCTGGTGAGGTCGGGGGCTATTCCTCTTTGGTGGCTCCATAGTGCTTGCAGTGCAGCACCGAGGGCGCCCGATTCTGCTTCTTCTGGCAGTGTCACCGGCACTTGCAGGGCGTCGGCGATCATCTGGCGCCACAGCGGGTTCTTCGAGCCGCCGCCGACCAGACGCAGAGCATCGACCTGGACTCCCAGTCGCTTCATCCGTTCGACACCCGCCGCCAGGTTGGCGGTGATCCCCTCCAGCGCCGCACGGAAGATGACACCGGGAGCAAAACTGCCGGGGCGTAGCCCCGTGATGGTGCCGGTGGCATCGGGCAGGTCGGGGACTCGCTCGCCGTGCAGAAATGGCACGAAGGAAACGCCACCGCAGCCCGGTTCGACTGCTGATGCCAGATCGGTGAGGCGCTCGAGCGCGTCCGGATCGTCGGGGAAGTAGCCGTTTCTGACCTCCTCGGTGACGTTGGTGCAGTTCATCACGCACAAGAGCGGTAGCCACGCGCCATCGCTGGAACAAAACGGTGCGATCAACCCCTCTGGATCGATCACCGGTTCATCACAACGGGTGAATACGGTGCCGGAGGTGCCGAGACTCATGACGACGCTGCCTGCGCGGGTCGCACCCGAACCGATGGCGCTCATCATGTTGTCGCCGCCGCCGGGGGCGACGAG
>Ga0209362_1000728_pt1 | contig 28385 bp, 11 predicted proteins | sample SaaInlV_165m_DNA_FD_184680 | JGI IMG/M metagenome (GOLD analysis project Ga0209362, IMG submission 184680) | Marine microbial communities from expanding oxygen minimum zones in the Saanich Inlet - Saanich Inlet SI037_S3LV_110m_DNA (SPAdes)... | ecosystem: Environmental > Aquatic > Marine >... | reverse complement strand
GAATATTTCATAAACTCTGATGCCCTCACTGGCACAGAAATTACAAACATCGCAAGTCGTGGTACTGATGCTTGGGCTGTACTACCAAATCCAAATGACTATGCATTAGCACAAGTCGAATTGCCTGACGGATCGGTAAATGAATCGGGTTCAACTGGCGAGGAAATTAACTTTGTTGATAACGAGTTTTTATTGCATGGTGATGTTATTGCTTCTTATGACTTTGGTGATTCATTAAATGATAATTCTAATGGATGGAATGATAATGGTGGATTGACAAATGGTGTTGGATGTATCATTGATACAATAACTGATAACCAAGTAGAATACTATTCCACAACATCTACTGGAAATATTCCCAGATGTTATGTTGATTTGGGAAGTGTAAGTGATACACAATGGGTATTGCGTTACAAGTTGGCATTTGATGATTACACATCTATTGGTAGTGATAGTTCCATCAGGGTGTGGCTTGATGATGATACCACACTTGGTGGTGATGCTATGGGATGGAATTGGCACTTTGGTACAGTGTGGGGTTCTGGATTATACAATGGTATGTACCCATTTACAAATGATGGGAGTAACGCCAACACGGTAACAACCACACATAATGGTGGAGATGCTATGAATGGACAAACTAATGATGCAAGTGCAACGTATGTTGGATACTTTGAGATGAAAAGAACAAGCAGTAACACGTTTACTGTATCTGAATACTCAAGTTCTGATTATACTGGATTAGTTGGAAGTGCCACCATTACTGACGGTGATGTAAACGTATTTGGTTCAGGTAGTTGGAATACATCACAAACAATGGGTGGTGTAACTGGATTACAATATCTGTACTTTGGTATGGGTGGTGGTTCAGGTGGTGGTTCAGGTCAAGGTGTTTGGAACATTACACTTGATGATATTGAATTTTATGATGGTGTGACAACAGCAACACCAAGTTCAATTCCAGAGTCCTCAACCAACAGTGTGACGGTGACTGGAACTGATACAACAACAACTGGAACAATCGGCACAGCACTTAACAATCCAAACTTATCATATTCCAATGCAAACCTACCAAGTGGTACAGCACCATTCTCCATTGGGGGATGGGTTTCATTAAACGAATCTAGAGATTCAACTCTTGACGGAACCAACAACGGTGCAACAACTGGTGCAACTGGTAAGATTGGAAACGCATGGTCTTTTGACGGAAGTAACGATTATGTAGATATTGGCACGTCACCAATGGCAAGTGTTAGTGGCGACTTTGGTATTTCATTTTGGATTAAATCATCTAACTTTGGTAGTGGAGCTCCAGCAATCATTGGTTCTTATGATGGAAGTTCGTCAGGTGGAGCTCATTGGCAATTATACTGGCATCCATCTTCAAATGCTGTAAAATTAAGTGATGGTTCAACTACCATCACAACAAGTATAACAGGAATTGAAGATAGTGCATGGCATCATGTATTATTGACAAGAAGTGGAAGTACAGTTACAGCATACAAAGATGGTTCATCTGTAAGTACACATAGTTATACTCCTGATTTTCCATCACCCTCATCATATTTGAAACTTGGTCAAAGAGGTGATAGTCAGCAATACTCTATTATGAATTTAGACCAAGTTATATTTTATGACAAATCATTAACTTCAACAGAAGTTTCTGCATTGTATAATTCTGGAAGTGGTGATTCCACACCTGACACTGACGGAATGGTCGCACACTACGACTTTGAACAAACTGGAAATACATTAGAAAATCAAGGAACAATACCACCAACCGACACCAAACTATTAAACATCAATGACGTAATATTTAACGTGAATCCAACAAGTGCATCCGTTGATGAAGTAACAACAACAGTCACACACACATGTGAACCACTCACTTCACCAGTCGGTTCGTTCTCTTTTGATTCAACTAATTGTCAGTATACTAAAACTGGTGGTACTGGTTGGAATGGTCTTGTGTATAATCCAACAACATTTACACCAAGTCAAGGAAAAATTTTAGAATTTACAAGTGATGGTACAAACCAAATGTTTGGATTTAGAGATTCAATTCCTACAAGTGCCATAACCTCATGGGATTATTTGTTATACTGTGGTGCTACAAGTTGTCAACATTACTACAACTCATATAATTATGGAAACACTGTACAAAAACCAACACCAAGTTCACCAACATCAGGAAATTACAATTACATTACTGGAGTAGTTGCTGGAGATGTTTTAAAATTAGAAATGACAACTGCTGGTGTAGTAAACACATATCATAATGGTGTACTGAAAGGAACTTTTGGTGGCTCTAATGCCCCATCAACTGCTACTGCTTCTCAGTATTGGGCTTATGGTACAATGTATGGATCTGGTACAAGTGATTCTGCTCATGGTGGTGATGTGACAACAGTAAACACAAATAATATTATCACAACAACAACCACTGACAACACAAGCACCCCAAAGCATTACACCTTTACCCGAGATGCCTCAAACAACTGGAAAATATTTCAATCAGGTAATCAAGTTGGTTCTACCGTAGTTGATGCTACAAGTTTGGGTTCTAATACAGGAGTGGATTACACCACAACCCTTGACGGAACACTAGATGAGTTCTTCATAAACTCCGATGCACTCACCACAACTGAAATCTCAAAGATTGAACAAAGGGGTGGTGCACAATCCCCAGTGACAACCACTGCAACCACATTCAATGACAACACGGCAGTGGCTGGCAACGAATACTTTTACAAGATTTATGGTGTCAACGACATAGGTTCCAGCTTGCCAAGCAATGTTGACGGTGCACAGACAGTCAACCTAGCCAACGCACCAGCAGGTGTCACCGCAACCAACGGAGTAACACAGGCCAACGTGTCATGGAATGCCAGCACTGATTTGGGTGGCGGTTCTGTTTTGGCTTACAAAATTTACAAGAATACCAACGGTGGAACATACACCCTGCTAGCACAGCCAAGTGGAACTGGAACAACATACACTGACACGGTAGTAACACAGGGCAACACATACGGATACAAGATAGTCACAGTCAACGAGGCAGGCGACTCTCCGCAGTCAACGCCTGCAACTGTAATTATTGGAACTGTACCAGCATCACCTACTGGTCTAACTTCAACACCAATAGCCAATGCAGTAATACAACTTGATTGGACTGCCCCAAGTAACAATGGTGGATTTACAATCAGTGGTTACGAGATAGAGCGTTCTCCATCTGGCAATGCTGGAACTTGGACAACTGTACAACAGGTCGGCAACGTCTTGACTTATTCTGATACAGGTTTGACCTTGGGTAACACATATCATTATCGGGTTCTAGCAATTAATCAACAAGGAACAAGTGTACCTTCAACCTCAACCAATATGTTAGCAGGTGATTTACCCAGTACAGTTACAAACGTTGCCACAACAGCATTGGTAAATTATGAAATCAATATCAACTGGTCACCAGCAAATGATAACTTTTATGCTTTAACTGGTTATGATGTGTATGCTTCAGAAAATGGTGGAACGCCAATTAAGATAATCACCACGTCCCCAGCAGTAACCACTCATCTACACACAGGTCTTAACTCTGGTTCATCATATGCATACACCGTACTTGCATCTAATATCCTAGGAACCAGTGCTACATCAAATACATCCATTATGACAGCAGGTGACATACCAGGCATTCCGACAAACCTAACAGTAACGCCAGTGGTACCAAGTCAGATTGACGTTGCATGGGGTGCAAGTTCACCAAACGGCTATGCTGTAACTTACACAGCAGCAGTCAGCACTGACGGTGGCGCAACATGGGACGAGACAACTCACACTGGACTAACTGCATTAACCTTAACTCAAACCAGTCTAGTTAACGGTCAGACTTATCAGTACAAAATCTCCGCAACGAACACGCTAGGTACATCAGCATATACTGCTGGTGTATCTGGCAAGGCAGGCGATGTTCCAGCAATACCAACAGGTCTTTCTGTAACTCCAATATCTGCAACTGAGTTGACATTCGCTTGGGGTGTGCCAAACGACAACGGTTATACCCTAACAGGATACAAGGTTGAACGCAGTACCGACAATATAACTTTCACTGTAATAGATCCTAACTTCCAAAGCAATGTTTATCAAGATACAGGACTTACAACATCAACTGCATACTACTACAAGGTGTCAGCAATCAACGGACTGGGAACCAGTGCACCATCCAACTCTGCCAACGGACAGACATTTGGTGTTCCAAATCCAATTACAACACTTTCACTTACAACCATTTCGACAAGCCAGATAGATCTGACCTGGTCACAGCCAAGTCTTAACGGATTTGCATTTATAGACTACACAATAGAAAGAAGCTTTGACGGTTTGGTATGGCAGCCACATGCAACAACAACAAATACAACTTACCAAGACACACTAAACACAAATGATAATACAGAATACCATTACAGAGTATACACACAGAACTCATTCGGTACGAGTCTTGCTGGAAATGTTGAGATGTCGTTCACAACACCAACACCTCCAGCAGCAGTTACTACTACAGTACAGTCAGATACACAGGTTGACCTAGCATGGAATAATCCAACAGGAACAGCACACACAGGATTCCTGATTGAACAAAGTATTGATGCTGGCAGTACTTGGACTACAGTGACAACCACAACAAACCAGAATCTTGCATACAGTGCAATAAATCTAACACCTTTAACTGACTACCAGTTCAGGGTATCAACAGTCAATCAGATGCTTCCACAGGCAACAGGAACAAGTGTGCCAAGTCCAGTTGCAACTGCAACAACATTCGGTGCACCTGATGTGCCAACTGGCCTTACAGCAACAGCACTTCCTGGCTCACAGATACAACTTGACTGGGTTGCTCCTACAAACGTCAACGGATCTCCAGTAACTGAATACAAGATTGAGAGATCAACAGATGGAGGAGCAACATGGGGACCACTTGTTGCAAACACTGGTAACCTAAACATAACATATTCAGACACTGGTCTTACAACAACACAGGAATACCATTACAGAGTTTCAGCTTATAACATATACGGAGTCAGCAGCCCAGGAACAGAGGCAAGCGCAATAGCATCCGACGTTCCGTCACAGGTCACAGGTCTTACTGCAACACCAACCATCAACTACACCATAGACCTTTCATGGACAACGCCAAACGGTAACGGATATGCAGTCAGCGGTTACACAATCGAAAGAAACATTGCTGGTGCAGGCTGGGTCACCATTGTTCCTGACACCTCATCTGTAGCAACAACTTATGCTGACATAAATCTATCAGCAAGTACTGTGTATGAGTACCGTGTATCTGCAATTAATGTTGTAGGAACAGGTGCAGTATCCTCAATAGTTGCATCCAATGCTGGGGACGTTCCAGGATCTCCAGTACTTACACTAACAGCACTGCCAAACAGTATAATTCAACTTGACTGGACAACTCCATCAGACAACGGATTTGCAATAACTACATATGCAGTTGAGAAATCAACTGACGGTACAAACTGGAGTCCGCTAACATCAGTCAATGCAATCACATATCAGGACACTGGCTTGACAAACGGCTCAACATACTATTACAAGGTAACGGCAGTAAACCAAGTTGGCAATTCTGTATTCAGTTCTGCTGTCTCCATCATAGCAGGTGACACACCAGGAGCACTTGGCGCACTAACAGCAATAACACAGTCCGACACAAGTATACAGTTAACATGGACACCAGCAACAGCAAACGGCTATGTCGTGACTGGTTACAAGGTTGAACAGTCACTTGACGGTGTTGCATTCACTGACGTTACTGTCAACACACAAAGTACGGCAGTGTCATATACCGTAACTGGTCTAACAGATTCAACTGATTATTATTTCAAAGTCACTGGAATTAACGCACTTGGTCTTGGAGCACTTGGTCCAATTGCATCTGCACATACTTTCGGTGCACCTGATCCTTTCATACCATTAACAACCTCATCAACAACAACAAGTGCAACTGTCAACTGGTCTGCACCTTATGATCACGGTTCCAGCATAACCTCATACAGGGTTGAAATTCTAAACCTTGTCAACGGTGTTGGTAACGGACAATGGCTAACCTTAACAACAACTGGTGGCTTGACCAATACACATAACAATCTTCAAACAAACACAGAATACCAGTACAGAATTGTTGCAATAAACTCATACGGTTCTGTCACATCCCCAGCACAGGCAATCACAACATTTGCAAACCCACCAGCCTTAACAGCAACTGCAAGCAGTGGAACAACAATTGACCTAACTTGGCCAGCAGTTTCAGGCTCCACAACATACTCAGTATACAGTTCTGCAAATGACGTTACATTCACACTATTACAGTCTGGCATCAGTGCAACAACCTACCAGGCAACAGGTCTATCATTGGGACAGACCGTATACTACAAAGTAACAGTAACCAACGCAGCAGGCGAAAGTGTACAGAGTGCCTCAGCCACAGCAACAACATGGTCATTGCCAGGAACACCAACTGGTCTAACAATTACAAACCCGACACCGACAACTGCAAGATTTACATGGATTGCACCAACTGACTTTGGAGGAGCACCTTCAGTAACTTACACCTTGCAAAGAAGTGAAGACAATTCAAACTGGACATCACATCTTCCATCAACCACAACAACAATTGATGACAACAACCTAACACTTGGACAGCAATACTACTGGAGAGTCAACTCAGTCACAGCAGCAGGCGTAAGTGGAAACAGCAATACTGTAAGCTATCTAACGCCAACACTGCCAACTGCACCTGGAAGTTTGACTGCTGCCTTGACTGGAGCAAACAACAACGCTGCAGTACTCAACTGGGTTGCACCATCCAGCACATCTGGATATGCCATAATCGGTTATCATATTGAAACCAACATTGACGGAAACGGTTGGGGAGATGTGGTGATTGATACTGGCAACTCAGGACTTGTATATACAAACACAGGACTTAGTGCAGGTTCCAGTTACGTATACCGCGTGTCAGCAATCACAGCAGTTGGCGAAGGTGTTCCAAGTAACACTGCAACAGTCAATCCAATACTTGTAAGTCTGTCAATCACTGGTACATCAACAGGAGGCAATAGTGTTTCAGTGTCACCAACCATAACCACATCAGGCGCATCAAGTGCAACAATTGTACAGCAGGCATTATACAGGGACAACGTAAGGGTTGACTTGGTATCATTAAACATACCTCTCACAAGCGGTGCATCATTGCCATCAATGATCGATTATCCGACACAGACCAGTTCATATGTAATGACAATTGTATTGGACACCGGTTATGTCATACAAAGTCAGACCAATCCTCCATTGTCATTGACACCATCATCACCATTCACTGGAGATATATCATTCAGCGAGGACAGAACTGAATATGATGTTGATGCTGACTGTGTTGCTGCTGGCGGACAGTGGGATATAAATAAACCAGTGGCTTCTGCCGGAACACCACAGGCAGATACAGCATTCAAATGTAGTGAAAGTTATACTGAGTCAGTATTAGAATTTACTGTTCAACCAGTAGGTGCTGAAGTTATTATTTCATACCAACCACAAAACATAAATGAGCCAGCAATAGTAAAGGCATTCACTGCAACCAGTTCACAAATAAGTGAAACAACAGAGTTAGACAGAGAGACAGACTATTATGGATCAATTATTGTTAATCCAACATTTGAATATACAAAGAATGCAGATCAAACAATAACTGTAATTTGTGACCCTAATGATATAATGTGTCAACCAGGAGATCAGGTACCAAAAGGTGTGCCATCTGAGAAAACTTTCAAGTCATTCAAAGCACCATCATCAGTAGCACAACTTGGTATTGAGCCAATGGGCAACCTGTTTGGAGTTAATATGGTATTCATATTTGTCATTGCAATTGCAGGCATCTTTACAGGAAGAAGTGCACCAATGGGTGTAGTATTCATAGTAATAACATTAGGAATAATGGCATACCTAGGATACCTTGACTTTGGTTCAGATGCAATGAACACAGCCACCTGGGCTCTACTCATAGTATCTGCAATACTAGGCATATTCCTGGGCAAGAGATGGTCCTAGCCATAAATAATTTTAATTTTATATAGGACTAAATCAAGAAAAATTCTATGGTTGTTCCTTTATTTGAGATAAAACTGTCAAAAAAACCTATTGCTATTATAAAAATGGGTGACCGTAATGTCAGTTTTATTAAAATAAACAAATACAATTCAAAATACTTTACAACAAAGGACGGCCAGACATATGAACTTGACGATGAATACGAGTATCGTTATAAAAAAACAGGCATATATTTTTACAATTTCTCAAATTCCAAACCGTTAAGCCTTTCTGCAATAAGTGAGATAGATGAGGTTATGAAGGATGTTGGCGAATCGGAACTGTTCAACAAGGAACGTTTTATGAGTACAGTTGCAAGCGATCCAAGTGTCAATGTAGAGAATCTGAACATACCAAAAGACATATCAAACGACATGACACCGTCAACAAAAAGATTCCTTCAAGACCATGCAACTGATGATGAGACAAGCAAGACAGACATGATGATTAATGTTCACACACAATCAAAACCAATACCAAAATACAGTCCACATCTTATCGGAATGGGAATGAATAGAACAGGCTTTGCATTTGTTCAGATAGCATACCAGCGTATTGATATTGTTCCAATGTATGTCAATGATGCAAAGGCATATACACAGTATGGTGTGTTTGAGATAGACAAGGACAACGTATATTTTCTAAAGAAACAGATGTTATGTTTCTTTATAGTTTCAGACGAACGTGACGAAATAAGACCGCCAATGAAACAAAAGCCATACAAAGTAATGAAGTCAATGATCAGAAAAAAGAGATGGGACAAGATAGACAGTTTCATAAAACCTATACCTGCAAACGGAAAGAACATTGATGAGCACCTCAAAAAAAAACAAAAAATACCAAGAAGCGTTTCAATCTCTTCGGAAAAAAAACTAGTCCAGTTTCAAGCGGATTCTCCGAGCGTATGCTACACGACGATGAAGGAACTTCATCTGACAAAGGAAGCAGTAGCCAATAAGTTATCAGATCCATTAAAGAAGGCAATCCCAATTATGTTAATATTTGGTGGTGTCATGGGTATAGCAGTTGTTATGTCCAATGCACCTCCAGTAATAGATACAGTCGCTGACAGAATATCTGGAAAGCCGGATGTATTTGTCATGACTCCAGAAGAGTACGAACAGTGGGAGATAGACAATGGTCTGAGGGATGAAGTTGACCGAAGATATATAGCAGGTCTTGGAGAGAAAGAGTACCAGGCATACCTGGATGCCGGAGGAGAGCCGTATGATCCTCAAGGAGAAACATTCCTTGGAGTAGTACAGGGCGACCAGGCAAAGGAGGATGAATCCAAGGTACAGACATACCTAGGCGTACCTGTTGACCCGGCAATAGAGTCACCAACATCAGATCCTGTAACAATGCCTGACTTTATACCACCAATATTGACAGCACCAGAAGTATTGGAATTTGAGGCAGACAATACAAACGGAATGAAGACAAAATTTAATGTACTGGTTACAGACAATGTTGACGAAGGTTTGATAGCAGAATGTAATCCAAGCAGAAACAAGGTACTTGCACCTGGAACACATGAAATTGAATGTCAAGCAGAGGATGCAAGTGGAAACACAGGCTTTGTTAATTTCATTATTGATATTAAAGTACGCGAAGGTGTAGAGTCAGTAAGCATAATTCCAAAGATTCAGCCTATGCCTGGACAGTCATTGCCGTAATAATAAATTTCAAATAGGTGGTGTGCTGTTATAAATCATGAATAAAACCTTAATTATTACATTAATGGTTATATCATGTCTACCGTTCATAAACACGATTGACGTATGGGGAGATCACTTGGAAGGATCAATGTTGACAAATGCTGAATGTTCTGAAATAATGGGCAGAGAATGCAACTGTTGGGAACTTGGAAACTGTAGTTTTACTTCTGATCCTTTAGGCACAATGTTACTGCCTTACGACCAATCTCTAAAGGGAATGGCAATGGTCATATTCTGGGCAATGATTGTTGGATTGCTTTGGCTTAGAACAGAATCACCACAACTGGTGGGAATTGTGGGCATAGCAATGTCAGCAAGTTACATGGCATATTTGGAAACAACTACTGGTGATACGTTAGGCTCACCAGAGTTTGAAACTGCAAGAATAATAGGCGTAACATTATTGGTAGTTTCATTTGGAATAGCATTCTATCAGATGATTGTGGCCAGAATAGTCTCAGGCCCAACATAAATATTAATTTTATATACCAGTGATTGAACATATAAATATGTCATATGATGATCCAGGTGCGCGACCAGTAAGTCCTGACAGAACAATTCAACTTATCAGTGAGGCCAGAGATCATGATGACTTTTTATATAGAACACTGTTTGGAAACAAGTCACTCCCACACGTGGTATATCAATTAGAGCATTTTACAATACTGTTTGATGTTGTCAATGATGTCAGACGCAGAACTTTGGAAAAATTCCACAAGTTACATCGCAATACATTGATTGCAACTACATCCATAGACGGAAGAATGCTCAACGTACTAACAGAAACCAGAATCAAACACACCACGGAAGCCAAGATGGCAAAGAAAGGTGGATTTGGTGGTGGCGGTGACGGTGGTGGACAGAGTCCATTTGGATAAAATTAAAACAGAGCAAAAACGCCCTATAGAAACTGACGGTTTCTGTAAGCACGCTCACATATCAGAGAGAACAAGAACTGAAGGCACTCCATATGTAAAAGGCTGGTGTGAGGCTTGTGGTGCTTGGGTATTTACAAGCAAGACATTCTGTATTTGCTGTCGCAAAAGAGTACAGCATAAGGTACATCACAGACATACAAAGCAGGTATTAGAACATGCAGTATTATTGCATGAGGATGTAATGAATGAATACAGGACAATACCATATAAGGAAATGGTATGGGTAGAAACATACTTTAAAGACAGACGATATCACATACCGTTAAAAGACCTGGTTCTTTGGGTAGAACACCCAAACAAAAAAGAGATAATGGATATCATTTTAGATCACATAACCACGGTCAGAGGATAAAAGTAAAGTTTATATACACGGTTAAATTGAACCTAGGTATGGCAACAGAAGTATTCTATGACGTCCGTACCCGTAAAAAGGTAAAAGTTGACGGTAAAGACATCAAGGTCAAAAAGGTAAATGGCAGATTCCAACTAATCGGTAAAGCTAAATCAGGCCTAGTGTACAAATTTGCTAGTGAAGAAACGGCAAAAAAGTATAAATAGTCAGGTAAGACCTTTCTTAACTAGTTATTTTTAATTTTAAATACAAGATACATGTCAGATGTATATGTCCCGACAATTTAAGAATCCTTTTAAATTTGACTCCAATACCAGATTTTCAGGCTTTTCATCAGGAACTGTAAAACCAGGAGCAGACAGTCCATTTGTACTGGATTTTAAAACCAGGGCAAAACCTATACATAGCAATCAGGAACTTCCAGTTTTTTCAGTAGAAGGTGGATGGGGAGCAGATAACAAATGGCAAAATACTGGTGTAACGTTTAACTTGAAAGATGAAAAATCATTTAATCCAATAAAAAGAGTTAAAGTAGTAAGGGGTGATAAAGTTGGTTGGGGTTTAAAGAAACAGGAACCTGTAGGTGTTCATCTTGAACGTGAACATTGGGACGAGCAAGGAAATATGTTGGACTCCACATATGTATACATGAACAAGGACACTCTAAAAAAGGGAACACAAACAATTCTTGGTATGAATGAACAGGTTGACCAAGATGGATACCTTGTCAGGGGTAACAATTATGCAAATGTTTGGTATCCAACTGATAAAAAAATAAAGGCAGATAAAAAAGCTAGAGACATCAGAGAAATATTGAAAAAGTTAGGACCTGCAGCTAGGGAAGCAGCTGAAGCGATGGAAACAACAGAAGAGAATGAAAGAACAAAATCAGGGTTTAAAAAAAGACCAGTAGATAAAGGAGGTCAGACATATTTTGCAGGTGGGTCGTCTAGAAATGCCGATGGTAGTTATTCAGGTGGAGCACAAGCCAAGGGTGCTGCAAGGGTAAAAAGAATGACAGCTTTCGAACAAAACTACATATATCAACCAGGTGTGCAGCAGGCAAATGCACTTTTAGCAGACTGGGGAAGAGGTCCCGTCAAGCCAGTACATAGTCGAATTGGATATGGTAACAGAATAAGAAGTCATCTTTCACTTGACCCAAAAGTATTTATTGAAAAATATTATGAGACAGAAGGATTGATTGATTGGGCAAAGGGAATAAATCCAGATCATGCAAAACTTGATCCAAACAGAAAAATAACAGTTGTAGACGTTGCATCAAGCAAACAAGTAGCAAATCGTTGGTGTCATAATAACAGATGTAGAATAACAGGATATAAAACAGTTAACACATCCACCTACAAAGACGTACTTGTATCTTCTCCAGAAAGTAAACTGAACAAAGGAGATAAAAAAGAAATGTTATATAAGAAAATTATGGACAAAAGCAGATCCAACAAGTCAAAGTATTCAAAATATTATAAGACAGATCCTGAAGTACAAGACTACAGTTATTATGCCGTAATGGACAAGGACTTTGATGATTATGAAACATACAAACAGAATTTAATTTCAAACATATCGGCAAGACGTACAAATCAGGAAGGAATAATAGGTGCAATAGAATCAGACTTTAAAACAGTAACTAAAAAAGACAGACAACAATCACTCATACCAACACTGGAAGTGGTTCACACTGACCTGGACACAAAGGCAACAACATTAAAGGATCAGGTTGACGATTATGACTGGCAGAAAAAAATAAGCAAGGCCACGTTTGGTACAGACAAAGTGACAGGACATTCACATGTCGGCTTTGTTTTGGACAGTTATGACGGTAAGGTAAGAGGAGGTCCTTACTATTCACAGGACCTTGGAAAACTTATCAAAAAGACAAAATCATATGAGGACGAGGTAAAGTCACAGATATCACAGCAGACAAAAGACATTGAAGGTATTGAGTTAGACAAGTCAGACAGTCTGGTAGAATTTTATAACGAGAAACAGGACAAAGAGTATGCCATTTCAAGTAAAGACTATCTTGAAAAATCACTTGAACTCACACAGAAAGAAAGAAAAGACCTGGAGCAACAAAAGAAGGAACAGGATTATCATGTTCTCAGGGGCGGTGATCCAAATGTATCGCTTAACAGAAGAGGTGTACAGTCCAGAGGAAGACCAAGTCTTAAGAGTTTCTCAAGACAAGGTGGCGGAGGAGGCTCAAAGAGAACAAGAGGAGGAAATGAATTTACACTTGGAGGCATAGTGACATGAAGTTTGGCATAAATGAAAGTTCACCGTTCATACAAAAACAAAAGAACAAGCGCAAGACAAAGATGAATGAGATAGTTGACAAAATAAAAAAGGTTGACCAGCACCTATCAAGGACAGTGGGACAGTTCCGTGCAAAACATAACAAGACTCCTACCGAGCTGGACCTGATGCAAGATTCAGTAGCAGTGCCATTAATAACACAGCGCAAGAGACTGGTAAAGCAGTACGAGTATCTAAAACAGGAAGTACAGTTTGCTGAAAACACATACATGACAATCAAGGGTGACCCAGTGAAAAATGCACAAAAGTCATTTCGTGGGATATCAACACAAAGTCCTTTCAGACCTGGTGCAGAATATACTGACCCTAGCTTGGGAAAGGCAGTAACACCGATCAACCGCATAGGATACAGTACAAACAAAAAGGGAACACTTTGGGATCCACGATTTAATCAGTCCGACGTAATAGTAGATCCAAAGATAGCAAGATATTATAAAAAATTAACTGGAGGTTTTTAGTCTGCGAGGAAGTGTAGGAAGCAACATCAATCGAAGAAAGTTAACTGCAAAGTACAAGAAAGACACAGTTAGTTCAACAAGTACAAAGAGTACTGCAACAAAGACAACAAACGTATCAGTGCGACAGGGACGAACAACTACTGCACAGCGTACAGGAAGGCCTCAGCGAACACCTCTAGTCGAAGACACAAGACCTGACAAAGTCGTACCTGCAGCAACATCAGTTGCACCGCAGGGAATATCTGTACCAGCAATTAATGCAGAAGCAATTGTAAAAGAAAGAACAACAGGTAAACCAGCAGTATCAAAAGATCTTCTTGAACGCGAAATTTCCAGGGACCCGGAAACTGGGAAATGGGATATGAATAAGGATATGCAGGGATGGAGTCATGCAATGAAGTTTGTGCAAGGATTGGTTTCTCCATATGAACAGCCAGTACAGATGGTAAAAAATGTAATTGACAATGTGCCTGCGGAAAGACAGATGGTAAAGGAAACAGGTTTGGATTTGTTGATAAATCCTGTAATAGAAACGGTTGCAGGTGCAAAGGATCTCGGCATAACAGATAAGAATTTTTACTGGCCAGATCAGCTTACAGGACTTGACTATCAGTGGGCTCCGTCATTTTTAAGATCTGGAGGTGGAAGTGGTTCTGATATAATTGGAGGTCTTGGACAAAATTTGGGATACCTACAGGACGTGGTTACAAGTGAAAAGACAGGAGCAATCATAGGACAAGGCTATGAGGAATCAGGAGAAAGATTCATGCAACAGCCTGCCATGTACATAGGCAGTGCAATTGGTGAGGTGCCACTTTGGTTTATTGGCGTGGGACAGGCAAAGGCAGCAGTTACAATTTCTTCAAAGTTGGCAGTGGCATCAGTTAAGATGACAGCGGCAACAGGCAAACTTCCAGGACCTGCAACAATCAAGGCCATCGTACAGACAGAGAGGGCAGCCAATGCGGTTGACAAGAATGTAATCAAGGCAAAGTCATTGATTGTGGACTTCGAAAATAAAAAGATTGTAAATGCAAAACTTCCAAAGAATTTGGACAGGGCTGTCAATGCGGCTTTGAATGTAATAAAAAAGGATCAGGACATACCATTAAATAAAAAGATTAAGGATGCAACAGATTTAAAATATTCAGCCAGACAACAGCAGAAAATATTGGGTGAAGAGATATCAGCATATAGGTCTGCAAAGAAAAACTCACCCTTAAGTCAAAGCGAGAAGGCTGATGTGGATGTAATGATAAATTCAAACCATAACAAGATAAAAGAATTACAAAAGAAATGGAAGATGGCTGACAACAGCATAAAACTCAACAAGAGCAAACTCAACATAGCCAAACTCAGAAAAGAGTTCAAAGACTTTAAGCGACAAAACAAAAGCAGTGACAACAACATAGCAAGAAGCAGCAAGGCACAGTACATTGAATGGATAGAGACAAAGATACAGCCTGAAATAACTAGAAAGTACAAAGAGTTACCAAACCAGGTGGATGTTATAAGAGATACAAAAATTGCACATCTTCAGTCTAGTATCAGTGGACTAAAAAATTCCGCAAACAAGTTGGTCGGGTCAAAGAATATAGATCAGTCATTCTGGGAACAGTCAAAGATACATGAGGTTGGAAAACAACTTGGAGACAAGGTGACACCTAGGCAAAGAAACAAGTTAATTAAACTCAGAAACAGAAAACTTGACCTTGAGTTAGAAATGCAGAGAATGACAACAAATGAAAATTGGTCACCATTCGGCAATACAATACGTACACTGGAAAACATTCCAGGCAAGACACGATCTTCATGGAGAAACACATGGAAGACTCAGGCAAAGCTTGACGGTGACTCCGACATGTTTGGTGTTTCATCTGATGGCAAATTAATTAAAATGGATGATGTACTTGAGAATGCTGATGGTAAGACACCTTTACAGCCTGAACAGAGAAAGTATGGTGGGCAGAGCGGACGTCTATGGAAAATGCTTGACTACCATCGCGACAACATATCAAGACTAAGAAACAGACAGGTCACTGCAATTGCAGAAGAATTACGTAACCAGTTCTTGGATGTAGGGTGGATAAAGAAAACCGATTTCATTTCAGCACAGAAACAGATTGATGAGACAGTAAAGCCAAAAATACAAAAGGAACTTGACAAACTTGTAGATGAGCGTGAAATATTACAGACTCAGAAAACTGATTTAAAAGATACAGGTGTAACATTTACAAAATATACTACAAAGTCAAGGGGACCAACTACTGGTAATATGAATACTAAAATGGATTCTAGTATTCAACGCAAGATAGATGATCTTGACGTATCAATATCTAAAAAGGATGAAGAAATATCAGCTAAGCAAAACCTTTTGAACAAGGCAGATTCATACATAGGATCCAATCTCAGCGGTGTTGTTCCAGGAAGGGGTAGTGCCAAAGACAAGTATTATTTTGAACCAAGTTTCTTAAAACAGTACATGGGTGATGAGTATCAGAAAATAATACCGCTGGAGGAAATACTATATCCAAAACGTCCAATTGTAAAGGCAACCAGATTTGGCAACGAGATTGAAGTACAGTTGGGTTCAAACTTTAGTTCTCCAAGTGGAATGGTTGAGGGTATTGTTTCAGTCAAGGCACCAACTGTACCAAAAGGAAAAATCAGAAAGACAGTAAAGCGATTCACACCACATAACAAGATAAGAAACAGAGGAATGACACTTGACAATACTGAATTTATTTTCACAAAACAGGCAGACAACCCTGTTGCCACAGACACCATAAGAATACCAGTCAATGCACCAGACGACATAAAAGACATGCTGACCAGGGGTTACTATCAAAAGGTTTCAGAAGACGGACCAAACATTAAATTTTTGAAGGGTCTTACAGGTGGAGAAACAAGCGAACTTTGGACAGCAAGGGCAATACCAGACAAAAACAAGGACCCGAATATGTGGGGCCAACAAGACATAAATGTTGGATATACCTCCAAGGTTGCCTCAAAGGATTCTCAGCTTGACAAGGCAAACAACATGCTTCGTTCCTATAATGAGATAATGGACACAAGGGCAGTCTTGACTGGAGACAAGAACTTGATACGTGATAACAGAATTGTCACCATATCTGAAAACATTGAATCATCCGCAAAAGAGATGGAATCATTAAATAAGAAGAGAGGACTTGATGATGTTGTTTTTACAGGTGATGAAAAAAAGAGACTGTCATTCTTGAAAAAAGAAATGGATGAGGACAGATCTGAATTGACAAAACTGCAAAAACTTGCTGACAGTCAAGCTGACGATGAGTTCTTGTTGGCAAAATATGGAATTGGATTCGGACAGAGAAGGGGACTTGTAGGAAGATATGACATGTCGTCCGGAAAGAATACCAAACCAATAAACCAGTCACCTGTTATTAAAAATCAAAAAACAGGAAAGTTTTACTATGTTGCGGAGATTAACAATCAGAAGAAAATATATGAACTTGACAACCCTGATGTTGCAGACAGAATAAGACCTACTAACACTGAGGTTGCTACAATGTTTCCAGACGACATGTATGGTGCAACAGAGAAAGGACTGGTTTATGATGTTGCAAAAATTGAGGCTCCCGGAGCTCCAAGTGCAGAAGTGAAGGGTTCAACATTTGACAAAGATGCAATGATAAGGTTTGGCGGACCCATAACGGGAAGGAAGGCAACAAAGAAAACCACATCCAAATTCCAGGAAGAAAATGATATAGTGCTTGGTACTGAGTCAGCCGCATCATTGAAACAGAAAGGTATAAGAGAGCTTACAACTGCGGAAGTAAGTGAGTTTGAAAAGGGTTCCACATTCTCAAATCTTGTGGGTAAAATAAGGGATGACTTGAGAGGAATAGATACCGGGCCAGACAAGGTTGGCGAAGGCGTGTCAAAATCAATAAAAAAACAGATGTCTGATTTTATCAAGATCAATGCAAGAACAAAGACATTGTCGTCACTGGAATCAGGATCAAGCAAAGCAAGGAAAGTAAAACAATCTATAGTTGGCGATGATGACTGGGTTATGATGCAAAAAACAACATTGAGAATAAATGATGACATGTATGAAAATTTTGTTCGTGGCAAATCAATTACTGCAGGCAGTGATGATTTGTCATATACCCAAAAAGCATTAAGTTCAAGCAAAGAACTACTTGTTTCAAAAAGTGATGTTCCAGACACACCTGAACAGACATCAAAACTAGCATGGATGCCTGTTGACGAGATAGACAGCAAAAAGATAAAACCAACAGGTTTGGATATGTATAATGTTATTGACTTGGGTGTTATAGGTGGAAGAAAGAGAGGAGACATAGATAGTCAGTGGGTCAGAGACAGTGTTACAAAGAGAGAGTATAATTCATATCTTAAAGCAGAGGGTGAAAAGAATGCATATGAGGAACTCTTGTTTGCGGCAAAACTTAATGACAAGGAACGTACATTCAGAACAAACTTGGTTATAGCATATGAGGAGATGCAGGGCAAGAAATATTATGACACACCTGATGATACTGTCAGAACAGAAACACCAAAAACATCAAAGGCAGAGATTGATGCAAAAATAGAAAAGATGATAAAATATGAAAAAGATCCTGACACCAAGCTCGAGAAGTTTAAAAACAACGATGATTACACATCAATGGTTAACGACATAGTTAAAAACAACCTGTTAAGGGAGGTTACATTGAAAGACAGGGCAAAGGTTGTAGGTAGACGAGGTGCAAAACCTAACGCAAAGACAGTCGAGCAGAGAGCAGGTTTGATCAGTATAAAATACAACTTTGGCAATCTAAGTGAGTCGTTGCCATCACACAGTCTTGTGGGAAGAATAACAAACAGGGCCGTAAGCAAGTTACAGTCAACAGACAACTTTTTCAGCGGTGGACTTTTGACCGGGTTCAGAGAAAAATTAAGATATAGGTTTGACAAAAAAACTTCAGTTGATGAATGGGTTGACCCAGAAAATCTTGTAGGATTTCATCGTGCAGTTGAATATATGAAGCGTAACAATCTTCCGGTTGACAGGGAGATAAAGGCAAAATATGACGCAACAAAGGGCAGGGTTGATTCAAGATACGCCTCAATAGAAATGGCACGTGAAAACAGATTAAATTCATACATTGAAGACAAGGGTGGTGTAAGCATGTGGGTAGAGGGTGACCTTACAGCAGCAGAAAAACTTAGGGTAAAACAAATTAGTGATAAGTTGGATTCTATAGATCGTTACCTTAACAATTCAAAAAAACAGAATCCAAACGCACCTTTGACCAGGAAAGGACGTAAAGAATTTGAAAATACTAAAGCATTTTTAGACCCTGAATTTAGAGGACCGGTGCCGGACGAAATACGTGAGATGTGGGAAGACATTGGTGAATTAAAAACAACATATTCAAAACCTGGAAGTGACAAGACTGAACTTGTATCTATTGCTTCTTCTAAAATAACACAGGGACAAAGAGTAAAACGTTTAGAGCAGGCAAGCATTGAACTGGCATTGGAAAAAACCAAACTTGAAAAAAAATATATTGATTCCAATGAGTATGCTAGTTACAGTGTAAAGATAAGGGAACTGCAACAAGAGAAGGTAAATTTGCAAGGATGGAGTAATACAGTTGGATTTACACCAGTTCAAAACACAAGACCTAGGGAAACACGTTTCAGGACACTGTTTGGTAATAAGCGTGGGGTCAATATGTTTTCTAACCAATCAGACATAGATGACTATATCGGAAGTTTAGATTTTAACATAAGATACCTTAAAGCACAGCAAGGAAAACCAACACATACCACTGCCATGGGCAAGACGTCACTCACTGCTGATAACAGTGATGATTTCTTCACTATCAAGGACAGTTCTGATAATGTAATTGCACAAGGCAGTGATTTGAGAGGATCACAGTTACCACAGTCAGTTTTGAAGGAAATGCAAAACAAAGGTGTGTTTGACAGTGTTGTATCAAAGGATACCAAAATGGATGACACGGCAAGAGTAAAGGCATGGGATAAAATAACTGGTGGTGCTGATTTAGAAACTCGTAACAACAAGTCAAGACAATTGTTAGAGAATAACAATTTTATTGTAGAGGATGTTGGATTTTCAGGAGAAGTAATTAAGGTAACCAAGGGTAAAAATACAACATATCATTATCAGTTACCTAACATAAGCGGACAGTCAGATTCCAAATGGCTTAAACTTCAAACGTTTGAAAGAATGGACGAGTATAATAAACAGGGATTTGATATAAGAAAAGTACGTCCAGCAGAGGAGTTTAAGGCAAACCGTCAGCAGATTCCAGACGAAAGAGGAACACTTGTACAAAGCAGTTATCATAAGGATACAATAAAATTTATAGATGAATGGCAGAAAGCAGATCTTGCTTCTAAGAGAAACAACAAACCAATGACAAAAAGATTTGTGAAATGGAGAGACAACAACAAGAGAGATATTGAACAAAGAATAAAACCTACAAACATACGTTTTGGTGAAGAAGGTAAGATTGAAAATGTGACATTTGACTTGTTGGAGAAAAAAAATGTAGTGGCACCTGGAGGAAAAGATCTGAAAAGAGAAGAGTTCTTTATGGCTGACATAGGCAGTACGGTTAAAAGCTCTGAAAAAGATATTAGGATTGAGACTGCAAAACAGAGTTACCTAAAAGACATGGGTGTTGATACAAAGGCATTGATGCCAATGAAGGTAATATTGGATAAGATGAAAACCAAGAAAAACAGTTTGAATGAAATTAATAATGCAAGGTCAACATTGTTTGATCCTAATGCAACACCTACTGCAAGAAAACGTGCACAATCCAAGATGGATACTGAAAGTGTAAGTGTCTCTGCAATAGACAATGAGTTAAGCAGACTGCAATCGGCATATGCCACACAAAAACCACAGACAACAATATCACAGCAAAGACAAATGCCAGCACCATCTGATGTCAGGGTAAAGTTCTTTTCTTTCTCACAATCAGATCTTAAACCTGATTATCGCGGACAGTCAAAATCAAAAGGCATCTCAGTTCCATTCACCCCTGCATATGCAGAAACACCATTGGGTGTGAATGTCACACCAAAACCAGTAGCCACGCAAGACACTAAGAAAGATGAATCGTTTATGGCTTATGCTGACAGTGCAAAACAACAGCAATCAGTCAACACAAAAAGTGTCACAGACATAACATCAGGATTGGACTTGAGTCTACCTGGACTGCTTTCAGGAATGAAAATTGGTCCTAGTTTAAGACCATTACAAACAGAAAAGAATACACTTGATACAAACTTGGGATGGCTGGCAGCACAGTTACCGGGACAGATAACAAGGCCTGATACAGATGTAAGTACAGTGACAGCAATGAGATTGGACAGTATATTGAGTAGTGATTACCAGATGAAACTAAGAGTATCTGCAACAACAAAAGTAACTCAGGCATTAAGACAGACACAGGATTTCGGATACAAGTTCAGGGTTGATGCACTTCCGTTTAAAAAATATAAGGATGTTCAATACCAATCAATAAGACAAAAACAGCCAAGGTCACAGGTGATTTTACCAGTAATGTTGGGACCACTTCCATGGGAATTGGCAGAGGAGAGAGCAAGGAAAAGGAAAAAGAAGCCAAAGAGAAAGTCAGCCAAGACATGGTGGCAGACACCTGAGAACTGGTACGAGTCCAACTACTGGGGCAAGAGTGGTGAAGGTTCAGGCTATGTAACATTCAAAGGTTCGGAGCCAAAACGTCTTAAGGACAGGAAGAATCAGTTTGGATTTTAAATTTCAAATAGGAGTAAATTGGTGATACTGTATGGGTAGAAGTGCCAGTGTATTCAACAAGAAATCCAGAGAACGTGTTGCACGTTCAAAGAAGACTTTAGGAACAGCAGTCAAGCGTATCACACCCTCAGTCCCCCAGGCACACGCCATAGTTCAGGCAAACCCTAACGCACCACAGAACAGGCCGCCAATGGACAGGGGCAGTGCAGAGTCACCAATAGATCGTGTTGGAAGGTTTGTTACAAACATAGGCAGGGGAAGTCTGGACGTAGGCAAAAGTTATACCACTGACATTGTAGACACCGTAGGTTCTGCAGTAACAGGGTCTGATTCAGAGGTTGCAACAAGAAGTATCAAGGACAGGACATTATTGGACGCATATGTAACAAGTGCATTTGAAGGTAATTTAAACCCTGCATTTCAGGAAACAGGCAGGCGTGTACTTGAACAGCCAGGAAGAGTTGTTGGTGAAGTTGCAGCAGAGGTAGGATTTATGATAGGTACAATGGGATTTGGAGCACTTGCAAAGGGAGCAAAGGCAGCATCATTGGCAAGTACTGCTGCAGCACAAGCAGGTAAGACTTCATCAAAACAAACTGTTACTTCTTCCAAATCAATAATGAGCGCCATAAAAGGCAGGGGTTCCAACGTGTTTGAACAAAGAACATACATGCCAGAGGATATGGTACGTATACAAAAGGGTGCAAAGGAAGTAACAAAAAAGATGGGTCCATTGGACAAGGCAGAATATATGGGTTACAGGGCTGCACAGCCGTTAATAAAATATACAAAGAGTAAGAATTTAAGAATACCAGGCGCATCTAGAATGACAAGGTTTTATGGTTTTGGTAATGTAGTTGACAGTGGTATTGGAAACGTTAAAGGTGTTAAGCCAAAAGCAGGTGATTCAGGCAGAGGTGCAGTAAGTGCAACTGAATTTGATACTCCTGGTTATTTAATTACAAAGCCAGGTCAATATCCAATCAAGGATCTTGCTTCATTCCAACAGTATATTGCTAGAGGAGGAAAGGATCTTCCTACATCAGAAGTATTTGAGACAGTTGCAGATACCAGTACACCTTACATAAGAGAGGGTGCAAGTATGGATGAATTTGGTGATGTGAGTATAAAATCAAGTAACGTTTATGATGATGCCGGAGACTTGGTGGAAGATTCGGCAACTCAGTATGCAAGAAAAAATACAGGGGCTGCATTAACACCAGGGGCAGACTTGACAAAAGAACAGGCAGAAGCAATTGCAATGGTCTATGCAAGAAGGGCAGAGGATCAGGCAACAATACCGTTAAAGAACATAAAGGAAATAAAAGCACCTTCAACAAACCCCAATGGTACAAAAAAACCAGGAAGGTATGAAGTAAGATACAGTGCAGGCAATTCCATAAGAAAGAAAACAGTAGAAGCATCCAGTCCAGAAAAGGCTGGGAGGATGGTTGGTGAAAGTGTATCAACATCGCCAGGAATAATGGGCAAGGGTACAAAGGAACAGGAAGGTGTTGCAATAAGAAAATGGGTTGAATCAGGAGAGGGAAGAACAGCCGTAGCAGATATCCTAAGCATAGCAGATTTTCCATCTACAATTAAACGTGCATCAGCAGCAGGCCTTACGCCTGAAGAATGGGCAGCAGCAAGTTATTCTGCAGGCTTTAGAAGTGAGGGAAGAAAATTAGGTGCAACAATAACAGATTCAGAGACACAGGATATTTTAATGATGCATGCTCAATTGGAAGGCAGAAAAGGAAAGAATGTTAGAAGCATGGTCAATGAATTGACTGATTATGGTGTTCAAATAAGTCCTGGTGGTCCTCAATCATTTAGATATAAAGACAACCTTAACTCAATGTTTGGCAGTGCTGTAAGGGCTGTAAAGGCCAGAACAAAACAAATATTAAATTCAAGGGGGGTTAAATTTGGTTCAGGAGAAGTGGGTGTAGGCCATTCTCCAGGCAACCTAATAACAACAGATGGAATAAAAGCATCAAGGGCATATGACGGTATGAAGTCAACTGGTGAAAAGGCAGTTGGAGAAGTGTCAAATTGGAAGAGAATAAGAGAAGATGTATTACCAGTAACAGTTAACCCAGAAACAGGTAAACTTTTTACAAAGAAAGAATTACGTGTAATGACTGCTAATCCTAACAAAAAATCTAACAAAATACCTGCAACTGATTTTTCATCATTCATGTTTGAAAACAAAATCGATGGACCAAAATATATCAACCCAACAAAGGCTGAAAAGGAACGTGCTATAAAATTATATAATACACTTAGACTCAAAGAAGACCCATACATAAAACCTCTTCAAAATTACTGGCTGGCTGTAAATCCTAACCCAACAAAAAGGATTACCACAAATATATTGAACGCAGGTAGAACACCCACATACAGCGGTCAGTTTGGTATTGGATCCAGAGCAAGAAAAGCAATAACATCAGAGGCTAAGATTAAAGCCAGAAAAGAGAAGATTATAAGAATGGAAGCATCACGCAAGGCATATAATAAAATACAACGCAGGCTCAAAACAGAAAAGCCTGATTTGAAGGGTGATGCCTTAAAAAAATCAATAAAGGTTGAGATGAAATCAGAAGGTATACCTTATGTTGAAACAACACAAACAAAACTAGGTAAAGATAAATTTGCTGAAAATAGCCTGGATGACTTGATTAAAGCAAGACAAGTTACAAAGGGAACCACTAGTAATCAATATACCACTGCGTATACAGGGTCAAGCAGGGCTGAAAAGATGAAGGATCCAGACAGCATATACTCATGGTATGATCCTACACCTTCTGCAAGCACTTTAGTGAAGGAACAGACCAGGGCTACCCTAAAACAACGCTTTACCAAAGGATTTAATGAAAAAACACCTTCAAGTATGGTCACACCTCCTACAAGAGGTAACAGACGTATATTTGGTGACAGTATGGAAGATTTCGGTAAAATGTTAGGTTTACAGTCTGGTGTACGGTCAAGTAAGGCTGTAACCAATACAAGGGGCAAAAAAACAGATAAAAGCATTGATAGAAGCAGAAACTGGTATGGTGATTACTTTTCAAAAGGCAGTGGAGCAGTATCAACTAAAATTACATACGGTAAGGGTAGTCAAAACCTATCAGGATTTCAGCCTGAATTAACCCCTGCTTTTATGAAGGGGATCATGAGTGAGATCGGACTTGGACTTGGATCAAGCAGAAGAGCATTTAATTATGCAGATGATGTGCTAAAAAAGAGCGGTCGCAGATAGGTCAATTTTCTTCTTTCTTCTTTCTATATATTATAGTATAGTATCTTTATTAATCATTAACTAAAGGCCGGCCGGCTCTGCCGTCCGTCCTGAAAGATTTACTATAGTGTGGCATATCAGGTATGTCTAAAATAGATAATAACGAAAAATGTTGGTGTGGTAGCACTGATATAGATGTATGCAAGATACATGGCAGCCAGCCATTCTATCATGATGAAGGTGACGGTTGGAATATATACCGTTGCGGAAGATGTGAAGAGATAGAAAATTCCTTTGCATGGAAATCTTCAGATCCAAAATACAATCATGAACCATTCAAAAACTACTTTGAAACAATGCATTTGCGTGCAATGATTGTTCTTGCAGATGTATTAATTAAAGAACGTACACCTTTTCAATAGGTGTCTTTTTTTTATGCTATCAAGGCCCAGCCGGCCCTGCCGTCTGAGCCCTCAATTTACTATAGTGTGGCATATTAGGTAATGATTACTCAAGTAATTACTACATCAAGAGTTGCAGCATCTGATGCTTTTGATGACTTAGTTGAGCAGATGGGGGTTCCTCAAACTCGCTCAATTCAACAAACCAAAGATCTTGGTTTGTACTAACTTTTTTTTATGCTGTCAAGGCTTGTCCGGCTCTGCCGTCCAAGCCCTAGATTTACTATTGTGTGGCATTTTAGGTAATGACTACTGAAAACCAGTTCACCAATTGGGGTTACTTCCTTGAAGGTCAAACAACTACCGAGAGTTCACAATTAAGAACATTCGCAGGTAAGTTGCAAGACTGGAAAAAAGAGAACCCTGATTATACACCTTCTCAACTAAAAGCAGCAGGTGCAAAAATTTGGCGTGAAGCAATTGCAGAGCAATCAGCATATGCAAAAACACACCCACATCCAGTAAAACAACCTGCCTTATAGGCAGCCTTTTTTTATGCTTTCAAGGTTTGTCCGGCTCTGCCGTCCAAACCCTAGATTTACTATTTTGTGGCATTTTAAATAATGAATAATTCAACCAATGTTGACTATCTCTTCGATGAGATCACCGCTGCAATTCAAGATGCAGAGAAAGTAATCAATGAAGCCCATGATGACTTTCATGAACAAGTACAAAAGGTTATGTCAGAAGCATATCCACATCTTATGAAACTATGTGAATTACATGACACCAACATATATTCATTAGTAGTATCTGGCAGTTCACTTCACGAGGCAAACGAAGAGGCATATCATATCCTAAGAGGTATGTATGCATGACCTGCACAAAATTCAGATGCAACTGTAACCATAGTTGCACATGGGTAAATGACCAATGTACTATATGTGAATCAAGTGATATTAATGCTTGATTCTTTTTTTTATGCTGCAAAGCCTCGGCTCTTAAGAGAGCCTCGGCCAATGCAAACTCTGCACTCGAGCCACCCCTCTTTAGGGGCGGCCTCTCGATTGAGTTTGTTAAGCCTCGGTCGCTGCACTCAGCAGGTGTCCTTACACACCTGCCTCTCGCTTGCTCCCTCGGCCAAGTTCTCAACATGCAAACTCTGCAGTCGTCCGGGAATGCTGGCCTCCGGTCGTCGCAAGCGACTCCCTTCAGCACAGCCATCCCTACCTCCTTTGAGTTTGTTAAGCCTCGGTCGCTTCGCTCCCTCGGCCCAAGAAATCTGCGCAAAAAATCAACCGTCGTCGCAAGCGACTCTCTCCTTGATTTTTTACTTGATTTCAAACATGCAAACTCTGCACTCGAGCCAGCCCTCTGTAGGGGCGGTCTCTCGCTTGAGTTTGTTAAGCCTCGGGTGCTGCACTTGTGATGGACCAAAGGTCCAATCACCGTTTGCACCCTCGGCCCAAGAAACCTTCACTCGTATCGGTCTGACTCTTCGAGTCAAGACCTTCACTCGTTTGGTTTCAACAAAAAGGAAAGGCCGTAAAAGTTATAGACGGTCCAGTGACCTGCCTAGCCCTAGATGGGGCACTTCCCATCTCCGTGACATTCGTCACGGACGGGCGTCGTTGGTCACACTAAAAAGGAAATGCCGTATGAGTTATAGACGGTACAGGAACCTTCACACAACTTGCTGCATACTGCAGCATCTGCAGCAGAGCTGCTGCAGAACGTTGCGTTTGGTTCCGCTAAAAAGAAAAGGCCGTATGAGTTATAGACGGTCCAGAAATCTGCGCACGTTCCACCGACATCTAGTCGTCGCGCAAGCGCTCCTTTGTAGATGCGGTGTCTCGCACTTGATTTCATATGCTCTAAAAAGGAAAGAAAAGGAAAGGTCTCTTTCAAAGGAAAGCCGAAAGCAGAGGACGCCAAAGCCTTCACTTCGTCTTCGTCAGCGATGCGGCCGCTCGATCGATCGTCGTCGTCGCAGGCTCCTCCTCCTTCACTCCTCGCTCTCCCATCCCTCTCCTCGACTTGTTTGGCTTTGGTCATGCGGAGCCTGCCTCACGAAAAGTGCGCATCCGCCCTTTTCCCTCGTTGGCTCCGTTAAGGCTCGGCTCGCCCTGCGATCCTTCGCCCTCAATTTACCATTGTTTGTCATCTTGGGTATGGTTTCTTTCCTTGCCTTCGTTGGGGCTTCGGTCCTTCCGTCTGGTTCTGCTGCTGCGGTTCGCTCCGTTGTTGCCGGCCGTCTGGCTTCCCTGGACTCTTCGTCCGTGGTGGTCGTTTCGGGTGGCGCTTCTGGTGTGGATTCTATAGCAGTGGATGTTGCAAAGAGCATGGGCTTTGAGACTTTGGTGTTCGCACCAAAGACCAATGACTGGCCCGGCTTCAAAGCACGCAACATCCAAATAGCACAGAAAGCAGGTAGCATCATCGTTATCACGTTGCCCTTGTACAAGGGTGGCCGTAAGGGTGAGTGCTATCACTGCAATCGTGTCGGCAAAAACAATCAGCATCAGGTATCTGGTGGCTGTTGGACCGGCAAACTACATCGTAACTACGAGGTAGTTGTGCTACCTTCACCACTTTCTTGTAAACAATTTTCACATGTCGGTCTACGCTCTGCTTCGACCGACTTTGGTTTATTCAATCACTCCACTTTGGGTATGAATAAAAATGAAATATTTGTGTTCGGTTCTAACCTAGCAGGTATCCATGGTGCCGGGGCCGCCTTGTATGCAAAGTTGCATCACGGGGCCCCTTACATAAAGAATGTCACCGCAGAGTGGGGAGTGAAAGGAAAGAACGGTGTTGGATTACAGGGCAGTGCCTATGCAATTCCAACAAAGGACGAATGGATAAAGACATTGCCTATCGAAAGGATAGAGCCATTCGTCAAAGAGTTCATAGAATTTGCCAAAGCAAATAATGAAATGAACTTCAATGTCGTCAGAGTAGGGTGCGGCCTCG
>Ga0209362_1000721_pt1 | contig 28593 bp, 33 predicted proteins | sample SaaInlV_165m_DNA_FD_184680 | JGI IMG/M metagenome (GOLD analysis project Ga0209362, IMG submission 184680) | Marine microbial communities from expanding oxygen minimum zones in the Saanich Inlet - Saanich Inlet SI037_S3LV_110m_DNA (SPAdes)... | ecosystem: Environmental > Aquatic > Marine >... | reverse complement strand
TGCCGCCTCGCGCAATGACGAGGGTGCTTTTATCCGCGTAGTCTCTTCGGAGATGGAGGGGATTGAGCGTGATCTTCGCAATGACTTGAATCGTCAGCACTTCGGTGCTGGTGAGGGTAGTCTTGGCACTATATTATCAGCAGATAATACTGCTAATACGATCACGATGGACTCAACTACCCACGCGGTTAAAACTGGCATGCTTATTGATGTTTGGCAGAACGCGGCTGGTGGTCACGCGGCACGTTATGCAGCACTATCAGTTACGGGTGTATCTGGTGCTGTTGTGACGCACGCTGCCGCCACTAACTCTGCGATTCAAGCAACTGACTGGATTACTCGCACGGGTTCTCGTGCTGCTGGTATTGCCGAAGCTAATCGCTATGAGCGCATGGGCCTTGAGGGGATTATTAGTAATACCGGAACCCTTCAAAATATTGTTCGCGGTGATTACCCCGAGTGGAATGCACAAGTTTTTGCCAATGGCGGCGCGGACCGTGCAATCACTGATACTATTCTTGATGATGCTCTGTTAACCATCGAAGAGCAGGGTGAAGGTAGTGTCTCTTTCGGTATTACTAATCGCGTTCAGTATCGTAGAATTGCTGACCTAATGACTCAACAACGCCGCTATACTCCCGGTGATCAGCAGAAGTTTGAAGGTGGTTTTACGGCTATTGAGTGGGGTGGTGTTCCGATTGTTTTTGATCGGGATTGCCATGTGCAAAGCAATACTTCTGAAACTGATGATGATGTCGTGTATTTCTTGGACGAAGATACGCTTGGCTTCTACGAGTTGAGTGACTTCGACTTTGATGATGAAGACGGTAACGTCCTCCATCGTCAGCAGGGTAAAGCGCACTATGATGCTACGCTATTCAAGTATGGCAACATGGGCTGCACTGATCCCGGCAACAACGGTGTGATTAAAGACCTCACCCGTTAACATCCTGTGAGGGTAGGGTCGAGGCGGCTCTACCCTCACATGTACATCTAAAGGCCCCCAATGTATATACCCGATCATGGTTTTATAAAGAAGCTAAAGAGATACGACGAGAAGCTTAATGTCCGATGGAATGTTCCAAATGAGCGTTGGGTAATAACTCGCTTTACTCCATCAGGCAATAAATTATATGACATTGAAACACACATTATGACGGTCAAAGGCCCGAACAATGAGTATCGTAACCTTGATGACCGAGTGCTTAATACCCTTGCTGCATCAGACCACCATCGCTTGGGCGCAAGGCGGGTGATTGATGAGATGATGGCAAAGCAAGACAAGCGGCAAGAGGAAATAGATAAGGATTGGAAATCGGACGTGGCTGATATAGCTAAAGAAATTGCAAAGCCTCTACGGGACCAAGCCAGTGAGGATTTTGGATCACCTAACTTACCTAAAGAAGATTATAAACCTGCGATTGAGCGTGCAATATGATACCATCAGAGATGGTGACAGACTTTAAGAACCACCTTGATGCACTAGATGGGTTTTTTGATGGTGCCGAGATCATGCGCCGACTGCACTCTGCCCAACAGGAGCTATGCCGTAAGATCGTTGAGGAAGACCCAAGCTTCTTTATTGAAACGACTACACTGGATCTAGTCGCTGGTCAGGAGACATACGCCCTGCCCGTCAACGCTCGCTTGGGTTCACGCATCGTCATGGCTGAGAACTTAACAGACACACTGGCAAATGATACGAATGGGCCATTGCCTGCGGCTCAGTTACGCGACTACTTCAGCTTTCAAGGCGTGGGGACATTAGTAGATCTTCACCCCTTTTACTCATTTATGATGGAGGGGAATAACATCCGCATAGAGCCTACGCCCAATGCGGCCGCTGCCGCTGCCGTGCGTATATGGTATGTCCCTTCTTATGGCAACATGCTTGAGGGCTTTACGAGTGCTGGAACATCCACCTCAATAACCTTCTCAGACGCTACGCCGAACTACGCCGCCACTTTTGGTGTAGTAGATAGACGTAATGATTTCTATAACGGCATGACCGTCCAGATTATTTCAGGGAGTGGGGTGGGCGAGTACAAGCGGATAACTGACTACAATGGCTCGACTAGAACGGCTACTGTGGAGAGTGCTTGGGGTGTCACCCCAGTCTCGTATGGTGATGATGTGAGTAAGTACGCCGTGGTCTGTCCTGTTCCCGAAGATCACCACAGTGCCGTTACTGTTCGCGCCGCTATGGAGGGTGCGATTAAGAACCGCAATAGGTTCGGGGAACTACAGGCTTTGTTTTTCGGAAGTCCCGGTCGGCAGGGGTTGATGTTCGACCTCCTCGCTTGGATCAGCAAACGGCAAGATCAGAAGCTTGAGACCGTTTACCCCTCTAATTATAACGGGTATTAAAATGCCAAGAGCCGCACCCATTTTTGCCGATGATGTCCAGTTGCCGAGAAACCCTTCGCAACCAGTTAAAGCGCATGTAAATATTACAAATGCCCCACCGCCGCAGAAGAAGCGGAGAGGAAGACCACCCAAAAAATGATGAGTCGTGGAGGACATTTCACTTGGTCTGAGGATACTATCTTGGGCGGGATACGACAAGATGTTAGCGAGAGCATCCCTCGTTACCGCAATTTGCAAAATGTCCATGTCTCTATCCTTGGCGCACTGACTAAGGATAAGGGCATTAAGGCTCTTACCGCCAGCGCAGTCGCGTCAGGGGATACGGTATGCGGTGTAGACGCTCAGTTCAATAACGGGACACAAGCACTTTATGTCTTCCAAGACCAAGGTAGTGCCACAAAAGCTTATAAGTATAACTCTGGCTCATGGGCTGTTTTGCAGTCAGGTGGCAGTGATGTCTCCTTTAATGGAACCGTTCGGCCAAGTGCGCTTATGTTTGCCGATAAGATGCACGTCTTCGATGGGCATACACTGAGGGCTGTTGACCACAGTGGGACCGTCACGACACCGGGGTCTTCTGATATAAACACCAGCAAGTTCGGTGTTGTTTACGCTAATAGGCTTATGGCATTTGGTAATGCCTCCTTTCCTTCTTATTTCTACCCTTCTGATGTCCGTGATTCTAGTGTGTGGAATGCTGATTACGCTATACGAATAACTAACACGTATGGTGAAGAGATAAAAGGTGCCGGGGTTTTGGGACCGTTCTTGATCGTCGGGGGTCGCACGTTCACACGGGCCTATTACCTCGGTACCGCTTCGCCATATGATTGGGATCACGACAGCATCTCCGATCAGATCGGCCCTATTAACTTCCAGAGTTTTGTTGTTGCGAGTAGAGGCACAGGTAACGGACTACAGAATTACGGGTTCTTTTGGTCGGAAGAAGGACCTATGATGGTCGTGCAGTCCGGTAATTCCATGCCTTCTCTCGTCCCACTGCACGAACCTATTCGCAATCTAGTGCGCGGCATTGACTACCAAGGGCTTGATGGGCTGGCCCCGGAGTATTTCAGCAACGTCGAGGGCGTGTGGGTTCCAGAATACAATGAAGTGCGGTTTGCAGTAACAGGTAAAGGCAAGACAGAAAACAGTATGCTCTTATGCCTAAATCTGGATTCGGCCATAGCGCATTCTCAGGGGGCCGAAGGCGCCTATCCGATGTGGCGCATTCGCAATAATTACAATCTCAATAGCAATGTTTTTCCATCGACCACTCTCTTTTCAGTCCAAGTCAATTCTTCGGGTGTCCCTAATACGTCGGGTCAACGAAGAGCTTTTTGTGGAAGAGATGGCTTAGTGTATGAGATGGATGCCGAGGTCACATCGAAAGATGATGGGACATTAATGCCCATGTATATCTATCGTGATGGGTATGATGGTCATAAAGATGGCATACGAGAGAATACAAAATCATTACGCCAGCTAAACTTACGCGCTACACAAGAAGGGAACTTCACGCTCAAGGCACGGTGTGCGGGTGATGGTGGTGTCAGCACAACAGAGATCGATATTGCCCGTGGGCTAAACCTATGGACTGCTGATTCCACAGTGGGTCGGTGGGGGGATGGTGGATCGTGGAACTCTGGTGAGTTTGTTACCCAACGAGCGGGTGTTGGTGTATTGGGTAAGAAGTTTGAATTAGAAATATATGACGAGGGTGTGATAGAAGCTCCAATACAAATAAACTCATGGACATTGATGGGTTACGCAGAGGATAGACGATAATGCCAACGCTTGATTACGGTGCTGCCTTTTTAGAAACTGGCGTGAATAATGTAAAAGCTCATAGTTGGGATGATGTTCTTGTTCCATTTCAGAAGGTGAGGACACTCCTTAATACTACGGGCATAGATACGTCTAATGTACAAGCTAATGGCATTCGCCCTGCTGACTTAAGAGCAAACACAGGGCTACTGGGTGTTCGCACTCAGGTATACAATGATACCGGCTCATCTATTGCGGCTGGCTCATTAGTCTACATGAAGGACTCCGCTACGGTTGGCAGTGAGACCTTCCCGAAAATCGTAAAAGCAATTACTACAACTTCGATGTCTACCACATACTTCGCTCAAGCTATTGTGGAAGCGGATATAGCTGACAATACAGCCGGTACTGTATCTCTCTTTAGTCAGGTTGCTTCACTCAACACTTCAGCGGGTGCCGTTGGTGATCCGGTCTACCTGAATACTTCAGCAGGCGGCTGGACTTTAACTAGGCCCACGGGCGGTAATCTGGTTCAGGTAGTTGGCGTGATTGTGGAAGATCATGCCAGCACAGGGAAGATCAATTTCTTTCTAGCCTCATTTCCCGATAAGAACCCTACGGACACATTAAGTGAGTTGGGTGATACGAACATCACCTCGGCTGCCGATGCCTCAATGCTACTGTATGACACAGGCACGTCGAAGTGGATTGATAATGTCATGTCGGGTGATGCTACTATGGCCGACACGGGGGCCGTTACCTTGGCTGGCACCAACACCAACCTGACTTCACTGGCTAATCTTGTAACAGTCGGGACCGTAGGAACCGGAACTTGGGCCGCGACAGACGTAGCTGTCTCACACGGTGGCACGGGAGCATCTAGTGCTGGCAGTGCGCGAACCAATCTGGGCTTAGCAATCGGAAGCAATGTCCAAGCATATGATGCAGGGCTTAATAGTATCGCTGGCCTTACCACTGCCGCAGATAAGATGATCTACACTAGTGGTTCGGATACTTATGTAGTCACTGCCTTATCTGCTTTTGCCCGGACGATTCTTGATGATGCAGACGCAGCAGCAGTCCGATCTACCATAGGGGCAGGGAGTTCTTCGGCTTCTGCTTTTGCTGACTTATCTGACGTAGGATCAACTACGGCTACTGCTGGTAGATTAATGGTGGCCGATGGCGATAGTTGGGAGTCGGTAGCAGTAAGCGGGGATATTGCTCTTGCTTCCAGTGGAGCTATGACGATACAAGCCAACTCAGTGGCATTAGCCACTGACACTACGGGTAATTATGTGGCAACAGTGGCCGATGCAGGGAACAGCCATATTACAGTGGCTAACTCTGGGGCTGAGAATGCTGGTGTCACACTTAACATAACCGATAATGCAGTAGGCATCGCTCAGTTGGCTGGTATTGCCAGAGGCAAGATTATCGTAGGTGATAGCGGGGGCAATCCAGCGCTTCTGGCAGCGGGCAGCGATGGTCATGTCCTGCAAATTAATGGGAGTGGCGATGCCGTTTGGGGTGCCGCCGCATCTTCTGGTCATACGATACAAGAAGAAGGATCGGGCTTAACGTCCCGTGCCAACCTAAACTTTGTCGGGGCGGGCGTTACTGCTACGGACAATGGAAGCGATACGACCATCGTCACGGTCTCAGCCACAGCCGCGTCGATGCCCTTTATCAAGTCGGATGGCACTACCTCTGATCCTATTGCGCTGACCTCGGCGGCAGTGGGCGAGAGTCTTGTCTCCGACACCTCGCCCCAACTCGGCGGCAACCTTGACGTTAATGGTCAGTCGATTGTGTCGGTTAGTAATGGAAACATCTTGGTTACGCCGCATGGAACAGGACATGCCAAAGTTACCGGATTGCAAGTTTTGGGAGATACTGCTGCTGGCGATGATGCGGCAATAGGATACACTGCCGCCGAGGGCTTGATTCTCACGGGGCAAGGTAGCACGAATGATGTGACGATCAAGAATGATGCGGATGCCGAAGTCCTATCAGTGCCGACTGGAACGCAACAGGCGATTATTGGTCGAGGTCTGTCAGGTGCAGCCGCAAGTGCGACTGCCGCCGATTTGGTGGTTGAGGGTTCTGGCAATACGGGTATTTCGATTCTATGCGATGGGACCACTAATGCGTCGAGCGTTTTCTTTGGCGATGCCGCCGCCGCAGACATAGGCAGGATCTTGTACCAGCATAACGGCAATAGTATGGACTTCTATACCAGCAGTTCTCTGGCAATGCAGATCGACGGTACAGGTGCAATAACCACACCAAATAACCCTGCGTTTATGAACAGATACGGTGCGACAAATTCCAATGCAACGGGTGATGACACGTGGGTCACGTTGATTGGAAATACAGAAGTCTATGACCGCAATTCAGACCACAATGCTTCGACTGGTGGATTTACGGCTCCAGTGGCGGGTCTGTATCAAATGAGCGTAGGGATCTATTTGGAGGGATTACTCAGTACGCATACAAGATGCCACATAAGTATGACGTCCACCAACAGCGGTGGTATTAGGTCGGGCTATATCAATCCGTGGAACATGACTGCCGTTCATTCTTGGGGCAATGTTTTTTCATACAGTTATAGCCTTCTGATGAACCTCGCGGCGGGTGATGTGGTGTTGGCAAAAGTACAGGTGGGTGGTGGGACAAAGGTGGTTGATATACAAGGATCAACTAATATCACTAATTATTTTTCGGGTCACTTAGTTGGGTAAAAAGGAGTTAAAAAATGGCAACAATTAATAGCGATGGTGTAGTGTTAGACTGCAAATTCAACGACCTCAACGTACTGGACGAGGCCAATATTACGGCCCAAGATTTGCAGATTATGTTACACCAAGTTCCAACGGTGGAATCGTGGGTGACTGAAGCGTTGATGGGCAAAATCAATCACAGTAAAAAAATACTACTGGAGGAGCATCGTGCAACGTATTTCGCAGATCCCAACGTCAATACAGACGATGAAATAATCGCGGCAGTGTTTGCGGCAGACGATTACAAGACCCGCGCTCAACGCGATGCTGAAGAATCTGCGTAACATGCACAAACTAATAAAGGACAACAACAATGGCTGACAAGAAGCCGATCAAAGCCACCTACAGCGGCACGGACACCAACGGCCTCGCTGAGTTTGTTGCGGCTGATACGATTGGCGTGGCAGACGGTGGGACGGGCCTCACTACGGTAGCGACCAGTAGTCTTTTGACGGGCAATGGGGCGAGTGCGCTGAGTGCCGAGGCGAACCTGACGTTTGACGGGACTACGCTCAATGTCGTGGGCAACGCAGGGGTGGGCATTGCGCGTACGCAGGGAACGCTAAACGTGCGAACTGGAAGTAGTGGAGGAACCGCTGTAGTTAATGGTGACGATCTGATTGTAGAGAATAGTCAGAACGTGGGGTTATCTCTATTAACTGCGGCGGGCAACGTCAGCGGAGTCTATTTTGGTGATGCTGACGATGCCGATATTGGCTTTATCCGCTACGTTCATTCAAGTGATTATATGCAATTTGATGTCAACGCCGCCGAGCGTATGCGGATCGCCGCCGATGGCGCATTAAGTGTCAAGGCCGTGAAAAGTGATGGGGGGGCGATGGACATACAGAACTCCGCTACCTCGACTCCTCGCGGATTGTCGATGAAAATGACGGGGGGCGTGACGGGCACCACCTCAGAATATTTTCTTTATTTACATGACAATGCTGGTGAGCGTTTTATCGTAGCCACGAATGGCAATGCCACTAATGCCAACAATTCATATGGAGCAATTTCAGACATTAAAATCAAGCAAGACATTGTAGATGCGAGGGACTATTGGGACGATTTCAAAGCCGTTCGTTTTCGTAAATTTCGCCGCAAAGACGATGTCCTTGTAGACGCAGATGCACCCGCGCAATTCGGAGTAGTAGCCCAAGAGTTGGAGACGGTTTTTCCCGGTCTGGTTTCTGAGTCTAACGACACCGAAGAGCGTCAAGTACCTGTATTGGACGAGGACGGCAACCCGACATATACGACTGACTTAGACGGCAACGAAGTTGAGGTAACTGAAAAGGAGTTGATTGACTTAGGCACCACGACGAAAAGTGCAAAATATTCTGTATTGTCTCAGATTGGACTCAAAGTCGTCCAAGAGTTACAGACCCGCCTCGAAGCAGCAGAGGCCAAGATCACCGCACTGGAATCTGCGTAACATGCAACCGCCGCGCGATCCGGCTTGAGGAATGGAGACCACAGCCGCTGACGCACTCGTAGAGTTCGGAGCGCAGAGTGGACTCGCTCACATCATCAGTGAGTATGCGTGGATATTCGTTGTAGCGTTTGCCCTACTGTTGTTCAAGTCTTCGATAGAGCAGAGCGTAGCAGGGCTGCAAGTGTTCTTTGGAAGTGACTACGATGAGGACGATGTGGTCATCGTGGACGGTAGACCCGGACGCATAGCGCGAGTAGGACTAACGAAGACGGTGTTTTATCTATATACCTACCGCCACGGGACGTTGGTTGGCGGGACTAAGCTGGCGGTTGCTAATACGGCATTAGCGAGTATGCGGATTGAAAAGCCGCTGGAGAAGCTGGACTCGGAGGATTATTGGAAAGCGTCTGAAGGTCCAAACGGACACACACCCAATGGCGAAGACTAAAGGGATGAACCCAATGAAAGACTTACTTATTCGATATGTTCAAATTGGTATCGGCAAAACAGAAGCTGCGAAAATTACGAAAGGTTTTGCGGTGGGTGGAGTTGGTGCTGCTCTGTATAGTGTTATTGTCGGTTTGGGGTATATGCCTACTGCTCTTACTGCTATTGAGGTAGTACCGTATACCGTTGCTGGATTATCCGTTGGCGTAAACTTCATACGTCAACTTTTTACTAACCATTTATCATAGGAGTAATCATGAGCGACCTCACGCTTGAGCAGTTAAAAGATGATCTACAAGCACGTAACTCAGACAGAGATGGTCTTGTCGAGCAGCATAACTCATTCATAACTAAAATGAATGAGATCAAGGAAGCTATAACAGCACATTCGGGGGCGATTAATCAACTTGAATTGCTCATCGAACGAGTTGATCCAAGAGATGAAGATGCGGAAGAGTAATGGCTAAAGTCGGGTATCACAATGGGCAAATACGCTTATCGCATGGCGTTGCTGAACAGAAGGTGCCTGTGTTGTTGGTTGATGGGACGGACCTGTCTACGTTGGAGACAGGCGTTTCATCGCCCACGATAACCATCAGTAAGAACGGAGCATCCTTTGCTAGTGCAAGCGATGGAGCTTGGGCTGAAGTAGGCAATGGTTGGTATACAGTCCAGTTGAACAGCACCGACACAGGAGACTTGGGCTGGCTAGTCGTTCATGTGGTCAAGTCTGGGACATCAGCCGAGTCGAGCGTCCTCTGTAATGTCGGCATTAGTCCACAGGAAGAACGTGCAGATTACATTCGCAACAGACAAACACTGAGGAAAGTATGAAAGACGTATATACTTTAGACGAGAGAATGCACCAACTTGACCTTGCTACAATTGAAAAGGTTGAGAAGTTAATCATTCGCTTACAGGCTGGTTTAGGCCAGTGGAAGAACTGCACTCAGCATGTCGCTCAACAAGAGTCATTGGATGATTTCTTGACAGTGGGGGCTGTTCAGCAAGAAGACAATACCGGTACGCCAGCGAATACAATAAATCATTTAAGGGAGGAGCAGATCAAAGCACTCCTCGCCCTAAAGAAAGCTGTGTGGGATAGTAGTAACACGTTGAAAAGAGATCATGACAGGCGCAACGTGATCAAAGCTCAGTATGAAGAAAAAGAAGAGTTCCTTGAATTGGAGGTGACGTAATGCCAGATCCAGCAACAATCGCTAAGTATGGACTACAGTATGGGCTTCCCGCACTGGGGTCATTGTGGTCTGCTTTTACTGGATCACAAGCACAAGGCAAGCAGTCTGAGTATGATAAGATGATGGCTCAGATTTCAAACGAACAGCTTAAGATGCAGCAGAGTCAGTTTGGGGTGGAGCAACCATTCCGCGCCGACCTGTTGAAGTCTTTGGCGGAACGACAGAATCAGGAGATGCCTCGCTTTATGCCACAGGGCATCAAGTTCTCTAATCCATATGAAAACCTACAACGGGCTGGAGTGCCAGGTGTCTCAGGGGAAAGCTCCTTCCGTCCAGCGGGGGTAAACCTTGCGGGTGCAAATATGGCACCCGCACTAGCGCAGGGTCAAGGTGGGGCCAATGTTCAGAATTCAATGAGCATGACACCGGAGCAAATAATAGCACAGCAACAGCAGAAGATCGCACATCAAAACCAGATGGCTTTGATGGCACAACAGCAACAACGACAAGGGTAAAAGAAAATGCCAAGGGCAAGTAGTTTATTCGGTAATGAGTTTCTAATGATGAGCCGAGATCAGATGCGATCTGAGGCACTCAAGAGGCACGGACTTAGCCTGAATGACACTCAGTTAAATGATCTCTATGGCGGTAAGGATGTCCAGCTTCCTAGCTATAAGATGGCTGACTTTGGCGAGACTGACAATGCAAATAATGTCAATAGCCAGAATGCAGGGGGTGGCGCTCTCTTTGACACAAGCACCGGAGACTTTTCCGTAACTCCCTCCGATCCCGTCAACTCATCTAACAATGCAGGCCGGACTTACAACACTAAGCTACCAAATGCTTACGACCTTGCTACTGGCTATAAGAATACTTTTACCGTTGACGGTCTTGCTCCGGGGGAATCTCGGACTGAAAGCACAGTATCAGGACTAGGTGCTTGGAATCCTACTGGAGAAAGAGCAAGTAGGATTCCGGGTTTTAGTATGCAATCTGGCTTACCTGAAACCTTTGAAGCTGGACCGGGAGTTGATTTGACAGACCTGAGTCTCCCTGGGTTATCTGGTGATAACCCAACAAATTATACGGGGCTTTTTGATACTGGACCGGGGATTGATACTGGACCGGGGATTGACATTACAAACAATGCTCCTGGTGCGCATCTCCTCAACCCTACAAGCGAACCTTTTACCGGAGCCACACAACCTACAGGAGAATCTATCACTGCCGCACCATTCGACTTCGGTGCAGCAATGACCAAGTGGGCTGAAAGTAACCCTAACTTTTTCAGTCCAAATATATCCGTAGCCACACCCGATGTGAATGTGCAGGGTGGTGGGGTAAACCAGTATCAATTAAATGAGGCACTAGCAAACCAAGGCAACCCTAACGCTTCGGGTATTAATAGCATCCTTGCGAACCAGCAACAGTTCGGGCAGAACCAAGGCAACTTCATGCAGGGCGTGGGGGATGGGTTCAACTACACAAACAAGCAAATCAATCAAGGGTTCGATGCACTTGATCCACGTCTTAATGCTATAGATAATAACATCGGCGGTATCAATCGCAATGTAGGTGATATCAATGCCAATTTAGGCAATGTTAATACGGGCATAGCGGGACTTGGCAATCAGTTTTCAGACTTCGGCAATTCGTTTGATCGGTTCAACAACCAATACACTGCCAATTCGGGTGCCATGCAAGAGGGCATGGCTGATTCACTCACTAATCAACAGGGAATAAGCGGTCAACTGGGTTCGTTGAATAAGGATATGTTCGGCCAATCTGGTTTTGGTGGAATGAACAACAACTTTGCCAATATGGGGGGCCGCTTCGACCAAATAGGTGGTCAGCTTGCAAGGTATAACAACCAACTCTTTGGCGATCCAAGTGCTTATGGATACGGGGCGCAAGGCAATCGCGGTGTCATGGGTGACATGGGTGCCAATATGGGGGCTGGCTTTGCAGGGTTGGGCCAGCAAGTCGGGCAAGGCTTTGGAGGGTTAAACAATAGTATAACGGGGATGAACGACCAACTGTTTGGTAACTCTCAGCAGATGGGTCAGTTTGGTTTAATCAATCAAGGCATGGACAATTTAGGGAGTCAGTTCAGCACGGGTCTCTCTAATATGGGTAATCGTTTTGATACCCGCATGATGGACATGGGGAGTCGGTTTAATACCGGACTGAGGAATATGGGGAGTCAGTTCGGGAAAGACATGACGAACATGGGCAATCGCTTCGATACAGGTATGATGAATATGGGCGATCAGTTTGGGAGGGACATCGGCTCTTTAAGTGATACGTTCACTGATCAATTTGGTCAGATGGTTGATCCACTAACGGCTGGAATAACAGGAATAAATAGTCAGTTAGGTGGCAATAACGCTTGGATGAGTGCCTTGGAAGGTCAGATACGTAACCTTCAAAACCTTATCCCTACCCTTGGTGACATTGAGGGGATTATGCCTAACCAGATGGACATGACGGACTTGGTTAGCTCAGGGAATCTTGATGACATAGCGAAGCAGATCAATACGGGCTTTGCTGACTATGATGACGTTGTTGTTTCAACGATGGAGGATGCCAATAAGAATGTTGATTGGCAGGGGTCGACTAATCAGGGTTTTACAGACCAGCAGATAGCGAACCCCGTACTAGATATGCCTGCCATCCAAGATTACACGGGAGCCATGCGAGTCCCGTTGATTGAGAATGTCCTGAACCGTGTAGGTGGGGCCAATCCTTACGACACACGACAGAATGAGATTCTTAACGGCCAAGAGCGTTCCCTTGATAAGAATTACGACGATGCTATTGAGCGAGTAAAGAACCAGTTTGCTGTCACGGATGATCTCGGATCACCAGCTTACCGCGCAGCAATACGCGAAGTAGAAGAGGGTCGCGCCAGAGACAAGACAGCAGTGCAGAGTCAGTTCCAGATGCAAGCGGCTGGCCTTGATGAGTCGATGTCGCGTGGTAGACTGCAAGACCTCTCCTCTGCCCTTGGCGGCGAACAGGGTAGGGTCTATCAGGAGATGGGGATGCAAGATCAGTTACAGCGCAATGCTAACAATGACTATCTCAATTACATGAACCAGCTACAGGCGAGTTACTACGAACCCCAACGCCAGCGGGACGAGGGGTTACGCTACTCATTAGCTGGATTAGGTAATTCGGTTCAGCCCAATATAGGGGCGGCGATACAGGGTTACAATTCGGCGGCTGAATCGCAGGGGAACCTTGCAAACGCACTGTATGCACAGGGTGGCGGTATGTTTAATAATCTTATACAGCAACCAGCATTTCGATAGGGGTAAAGGATAATGATAGGTGGAATCTTCGGAGTCTTAGGCCAAGCACAGCAGCAGGCCGAGGCACAAAAGCAGAAGAACCTTGAGTCTGAGAACGAGATGAATCGCATAATGATGATGTCGGGGTATCGTCCTCAAGCAGATCCTTCGGCAACGCAGGGAGGTGCGCCACAGCAGGGTATCATGGATATGCTCCGTCAGAACTATGGTAAGCCGGACCCCTATCAGTTCAACCCAAGCCAGTATGCCTTTGATCCGAACAGTCCTCAAGGACAGGAACTAGCCCTTAAGTCACGGAGCGTTGGCGTTGACGAAAAACGTGTCGATGAGGTAGTGCGACACAACAAGGCAACTGAAGATATTACAAAACAAGGACAGCTTGACGAGTGGCATTTAGGCACTTTGAAAAATCAACTTGCAGAGAAGAGTCTTACTATCCAAGAGAGAAACCAGACCCTACATGAACAGGTAGCGGTATGGGACAGGTATTTCAAAGACAAGGGCTTAGATATTGATAAGCTTCAGATAGAGTCAGGAAGGTATAAGGTCTTTGAAAACGATGGGCAGACTTTTGTTTTTGATCCTTACTTAGCGGCACAGGGTAAAGAGGCGTGGACTAGAAGCGAGCCGAAGGCCGATGGTTTAAACCTTAAAGTTGCTGCAACAATACCTCAAGTTATTAAAGCTCTTGAAGACAATGGCATGATCGACATGGAAGATAAAAAGAAAGAGGCAATCGCCAAGGTTATTATGTCTACGTTTATGGATGCCCTTAGTGCAGGTGCCGATGAGGAAGAAAATAGAATATTTGAGGAAATGTTTAAGTTTCTTGATAAAAAAGCAGGAGCGACCACGGAGGGGGAGCCTGATATTGGTGGGGGCGAAGAAGAGCCGAGTGCTGAAGGAGGTGGGTATCAAAATAAATGGGACGGATCTTTCTATAAGGATGGGCGAGCTTTCCCCGGCCTAAGAGACGATATTTTCCATAACTTTAGCCCTGATGCAGAGACTCAATCCTTTCAAGATGCTACTGGTATTCGACCATATACCCCATCACCTACTACTACAGACTTTTATGGCAGGGGAGGGTCGTAATAATGGCAAATCCATTACCTGATGAGATCAAGGTTAAGATTGCTGAGTATGTAGCTAAGCGACCTTTCCGCAAAGATCAATTTTTGGACAAGTTCAAACAGAGAGGGTATGATGTCTCTGAATTTGAAGATCCTACTAATACAATACAAGATAATATTGCAGCTTTTACAGCGGGTATACCCGAAGGGGCTACCTATGGGCTAGTGGACCTTGAAGAGTATGGTAAGGATGCTGGCACCGTAGACCTTCCCTTGCTTGGCGAAGTGCAGCCAGCGAGGGAAGCGGGTAGGCTACTGGGCGGTATGGCTAGTGGCGGTGCTTTGTTTAAAACTGGTATGCGCGTGGGTGTTCCAGTTGGCAAGCGTGTAGTTGACTCTCTATTAAAGCGGGGTATCACAGGTAAGAGTGCTGGTATAGTAGGCAAGGTCTCCGAGATAGCGGCCGCTTCGACACCAGAAGCTGTCCTTGGTTCATTGGCTCATACCTATAGAGCAGATGACCTATCTGAATTAGATAACTCTTTTGCTGAGTGGATGGCACTGGGTATTGGGTCAGAGATATTAGGTCGTAAAGTGATGAAGTATCTGGCACGACGTAAGGTGCCGGGGGTAGGCAGCACAGACAATATATTAGAAGAGGGCAACACTATACGGGAGGAAGTAAAGACTGAGCTAGAGAACCAGATGGACTTAGATGCGCCAGATGGTGGCGCACAGGAGATCCTTAGTAACACGGACGCTTACGGAGAGTCTCTTGTACCGGGTGTGCCGCCTGACTTCGATCAGATGCCTATTGATGTGCGGGCGATGGACGATCCTGACAGGGTAACTATGGCCCTTACTGATGGTGAGTCGGTAAAGCAGATGGAGTCGATGAATGATTCGGCAGTACTACGGCACAACAAGGAGAGTGGTCGGGCTGATGATATTATCCTACCTGATTCTAATGTCATTTCGCCTAAGACGGGGTGGTCTTTCGGAAGAGAGGGCAAGTCTTTTCCTGTAGAAGAATTTACTGCAATCAAAAGCAATACAGGCTTAGGTGAGTGGGATGGAGAGATATACTTCAACAACAAACGATCTTTAAAAGACAACATCGTAGGGACTGTCCGAGTCACCGCTGGTAATAACCCAAAGAAGGTGGTCTTCGTAGATGAGCAGAATCTTAAATCCCTATACGATAATCCCGATAGCTACAAGCATTCTCAGGGTGGTGTCTACGGCGTGTCGGGTGGCTTTGATACGATAGATGACCTAAGAGATTTTGTTGTCACCCATGAGATCGAACACTTTCGCCACCCTTACCTCACTTGGAAGAAGTGGTATGGAGGTTCGGAAGATGCAAAGAAGAAAGTGGTGGCGGCTGAAAATTCAGGGGTTGCTAATTACGAAGTTGATACAAGCAGGGCGGCTTATGAGAACTGGGTAAACAAGTTGGCGTTAGACACTAGGGCTAAGGCTAAGGAAAAGAACAAGCGTATTGCAGTTATAGATAAGCCAGAGAACCCAACTGAAACGCCTCGCTTTGAGGAAGGCAACCGTAATCATAATAACTTTGCAGAGAAGACCGATGAGAAGTTAGGGATCAAAAGGTCGAACGCCCTACAGCAACACTCGGAATTTTCGCCCGACGATATGGGCGCGATCGGCCGAGCTATCTCGCCTAGTGCCAAGCAGACCATCGAAGGGACTGTCGTTGATACCGCCGAGGATGCGGTAATGATACGCAATGACAAGACAGGGAAAGATCGGTGGTATAGGACATCGAAGGGGTGGAAGATCAGTGTCACTGGCAGGCCCATTCAAGAAGCTGCGGAATCTATAGAGCCTAGTAACTTTCCCTTCACTTCTACCCCCACTCAGGTCGGCGGCGCATCCCCCGCTACCGCTGAACAGAGAGAGAGGCTAGCTGGTTTAATTAATGCCATTAGGAAAGATGATACGCTGAACGAGATGCACTCGCTGGAGTTTCTACCTGATAACATTACAGTTGCAAGTGCGAACGAACACATTGATCGGCTTACGGAAGACCTTATTACAGTGAAGACGAGGAGAAATAGCCGAGCAATAAACGACATTGATCGCATGGCTGAGGCTGGAAATAGCAGAAGGTTCGGTAATGATCCCGTGCAGAACCCACCCTTGCAAGAGTACGCCGACATGGAGATACCAGAAGATGTGCAGCGTAAGGCGCGAGGCCCACTGCATACGCTTTTCCGTAAGTTCTGGGTGCCAACGAGCAAGGTCCTTGGCTTTGGTTCACACCCTATGAGTGCAATGGCTATACGTAACACCGTCCGACTGACCGTAGAGAAGCAGTCGTTGGAAGGTAAGTGGATGGACTACGTGCAGGGGGGAGATACCTTACAGAACATCGAAGAGCTTATTACAGGCATCCCGCACAATGCCAACATACTAGACCAGATTTCTGGTAAAGTGCAGCGTGATATTAAAAAGGAAGACACGAAGAAGTTATTCTATGACTTCTTTAATGTCGTTGAGGACATGAACAACGGTGCGCCAAGGGCAACTGCTATCAAAGCATACCCTTCGATGGCTAAGAATCCCAACATCAATGAAGCTATTGACATGCACCTTCGCCTGACTAACTCCATAGCAGATGACTTAGGGTTGGGGAAAAATAAGCGTATCTCTTACTACATCCCTCATATCTTCTCTGATAGGTCGGGCGAATACGTTGCGGCCTCGGTAAGCAACACGATGGATAACGCATCCAACCGCAAGCTCAAATCTATGATGGAAGACTTCGGGGCAGATGCACCCATTGAATCACCGGAAGCACCGAGCCGTGGGTTCAGGCACTTGCGTAAGCGCGAAGCGAACCTTGATCACTTTGAGCATGACTACCAGCAAGTCATGAGTATGTATATCCGTGGTGCGTCTGCTAAGATTACGAATGACAAGATAGCACAGCATGGGCGCAGTGCAATGCTTAAGCTCGTAAGCGAAGGCAACCAAGACATCGCAGAGGACTTATCTAAATACCTACGCTATGCAATGGGTATGCCTACTGATTTTAGACAAAAGGTAGCCCATGTCTTTAGTGATAGTCATGTCTTTAACTCTACTGTAGATCGGCTGGTAGGGTTCATTGGTGGTAAGGACGCGGCTATACTACAACGTGCGCGACTGAATCCTAATGACTCTGAGTTAATGTTCGAATCACGCAAGTGGCTCAATGAGTTGGATGACATGACTCGCTTGAGGGATCGTGTCACGGGCGATAAGAAGGAGAAGGCCGCACTCAAGAAGATACGTGGCGTACTAGCTAAGCGTATAGACGATACCCGCAATGCAGCGAATAACCCGTACATGGCCGCATCTACTTCTAACTTTTTATACCGCACACAAATCGTAGCTAAGCTAGGGTTGAATATAGCACATGGTATGATTAACCAGACACAGATTCTAACCAATGTGCTGGCGATGCTAAAGGCTAAGAATGTAGCTTGGGGTTATGCTCACACGGTCTTCGGCGTGGGTAAAGACAAGACGTTTAACGGACGTAATATATCCGATCTCATTGCTGAGTCGGGTATAAGTAGAGATGTAGGTAGGCAGCAAGAGTTCCTTGATGGGCCAGCGGGATCGCTCAAGTATCTACAAGACAAGTCCATGTTCATTGCCAAGTATTCGGAAGAGGTCAACCGTGAAACCACATTACTCGCCGCCTATAAAGAGTATATAGAGATGGGTGATGGACACGGTGCTTCATTACATAAGGCTCGTGAACTGGTAGAAGAAACCCACTTCTCATTCTCCCGTGCAGGGACAGCACCTATCCTACGCAGTCCAGTGGGCCGCTTGTTTCTTATGTTCAAGTCATACCCCATGCACCAGACGGACTTCACCCTCGGCTTAGTAGCCAAGGCACTGACGAAGGGGCATGATGGTAAGAGGTTTAGTAATTCAGATGACTACGCACCCTTAGCTAAGCATGCTATTGCTTACTTCGCCTTAATCGGTGGTGGGGCGTATGCCTTGCCGGGTACTAACATCAGTGATCGCACAACGCCACCAGCCTATGACATCCCCGCTGATATGGTAAAAGATAGCGGCCGCTACGGTCTCCCAGGTTCCGTGGTAAAGAATCTTATGGGTCCATTCGGTGACACGATGACTAAGGTAACGGGGATGATGACTTCGCTGATTGATGGGGGGATGGAGCAAGCAAACCACAAGGCACTGCGCGCAGCACAGTCCTTTGCTCTTCCATCTACGGTGAGGAGGCTTTACGGAGAGGAGATTGATATGGGCAACTTACTAAAGGGCAAGAAGTATGATTGGCTATACTTCACTGGCCTCAAGAAGTATGATCCAGATGAGAATAAAAAAAGCCGAGCAACTGGAGGGATTAGCCCACTCCAATCACTCGGCTTAGGGAATTAATCTGCTTGGTAATACTCTGAGCTGAACTTAGTAACTATCTTCTCCCTGTCTTCGGGTTCGTATCCAACACTAAGGTCATCCGCACTGTCGACCTCATCTAGTAATGGTGGTTGATTAATAATACCACCTAATATATCGGCAATAGAAGATACTTTCTCTTTCTCTGCTCGGCGCATTCGTCGACTTTCAACACAGTCTAATGTCCTACGCCAAGAGTAATCTTCTTCTCGGTAGTCACCGCATTCCTTAGCGGCACTATAGACCTTACCCATCTTAGCAAAGTCCATCTTGCCAACGCTATTACTCTTGTCTAATCCATGCTCACGAAGCACACTATAGTATAGCGGCACACCGATGCGGGCTTTCTCAGCCTTCATCGCTTCCAGAAATCTATAGAAACGATTGGACTGCTCACCTATGTCACGGGTAGGCGGCGGCTCTTCGACATCCCCATTTAATGTATCAACTACTTGTTCGATTGCTTTTTCTTTTTCTGTCGGCTTGTCTTCTTGGATCACAATACTCTCCACTTCAATAGGTTCTTCAGCCCCTAACTCTTCATGTGTGTAGACTGTTGATCCGTGGAATACATCAGGGCAATGCCAGCGCACACCATTGCTTACTGCTCTGGCATATAGCATGTTGCGTGGATATTGTTTCCATACAGCTTTGCTGGTAAGACTAGCTTTCTTTGCGTCATCCATTGTGAAGGTTGATGTGCCAATACTGTGCCGTTCACTCAACGTTCCACTTCCAAAGATTTCAAAGAACTCTACTGTGCATTTAGTCTCAGTATGTTCTTTCACAAGGAAGTCGTATTTGGCATTAGCTTTGACTGCTGAAGCAATTAAGTTAGCGCGGATCGCTGGCCTTCCCTGTATAATATCAACACCACTGAGCGCAGCGAAGGGGCCGAACCCAAGCTCTGCTCCCGCCATCATCTTAGCGAAAGCTTGCTCAGGTTTCTTGACATCGGGGAACATACCCGACGCAGCAAGGGCAGATGATACGCGCACCGCATCATCTATAGAGGTGGGAGAATAATACGTAGCAAGATTAGGCATACTGCTCCTTAGTTTGGGGGGTCCTCCCACTTCACCGAATCTTTCTTGAGATTAGTTGCTGTCTCAGACGCGACTTCAGCAGGGGATTTCATTCTCGTTCTTATGTTCTGTTCGTGTTCCGCTAGTAGAGCATCAAGATTACGGGACTCACGAACAACATTACGAATCATTTCTCTAACAGTTTCAGATGGAGTGGCATCCGACTGATCACATAGTATCTGAAACTTCTTCCATAAAGTTCCGGGGATACGGATCTGCATGATATGCGTCTTCCTATCTCCGTCTTTAGAATTACTCATCATTAACCTCCATTACATAGAGTTACTTGGGGTGTAATGATGAATGTATTACACTTAACCTATTTATGCAATGTCAATCCAATCCTTCAACCTTAAAGGTGTCCTCGTGGTGTTCCACTTGCACCCCTTGGGGGATCTCTCCGGTCTTCTTGAAATACTTATTCAGCTTTTCCTTACTGATCTTACCTTCAACTGGTTCCTTGATGGTGTAGAAGTCATCATTCCGCATTCCATGATGCGCTACCTGCATTGATACCCACTTCCTATATTCAATCTCTTGGAAGATGGTAATCTCTGGCTGCCTCTTTGTTAGGCTCAATGTGCCTGTCGCTAAGTTGACTGACTTTTCTTTCTTATGCTTGATCTCATCAACCGTAAAGTTCCTCAACCTGTCGGTATGATACTGTATCTTACGGTCAATCCGAGCATTCTCATTCATCTCATACTTATCAGCCCTACCTCTGAGCTTTTCCACATGAGCCTTAACTTTCTCCTTTTCTTTTTCCCAGTAGAGAACATACTCAATTGCTTCCTCCGCTTGGATCGCATCAACGATAGGCTTCTCACTTCCATCTACTGCGCGGCCAGCGTGGGGCCTTGTTGGTTCTACGTTAATGTCCTCCATTACCAAAGACCTCCATTAGAAAAGGGATGAAGACATGAATGACGATGTAAGAACATGACACCACCGTCACTACAGCGAATGCTTTATCTATTACTCTGCCCCTCATAATATAACCTCCGTAAGTTGTAATGTCAATACATTGTCGTTACGCACCTGAGATATCGGTCTCCTTTTTAATCTGGATCTGGAACCTATATGTAGCTCCACTCCTCCTGATCCGGAACCTATATGATTTCAACTGAGAATTAGGCTCGTCATTGAATTGCCTAGCAACATCATAGCAAACACAACAAAGCCAATACACTTCACCATCAACCTCCTCCCATTCGTATTGCGTGTATCCTGACAACGGATATCGTTCATCGCAATGGTCGCAATCCCAATACTGTTTATCGCTCATATCATTCTCCCTTTACACAACCCACTCCGTTAAGAAGTCATCCTTTAAACTACTCGCCTCATCCGCATCAATTCCACAAGCACAGAAGAATAGATACACAGCAAAGTTCGGGTTGAATCTCATGCAAGCACGGGCCATTGCAACGCATGTCTCATGACTTGCCGAGACACGCTTTAACTCGCTTGCAATCTCTTTGAAGTGCTGCCGTGTCATACTCATAGGTCAACTCCCTTTCCCTCAACCTTTTCCTTGATGAGTTCCAATGCTCTCTCTATGTGCGCGTCGTCTATATGATGCCCCTTACAGTCCAGATACACTACAAACGGATTCAAGGGGTTCTTCAATGCCCTAACGATAGTATCTATATCCGATTGCTTTTCATCCCGATCCTTCTCACGGCAATGCCTTTCATTGATACCCTCCTGTAGTCGTTGGATCTCATGGAATGAACTTGCTACGACCGCAGCAGATAGACGCGCCCATCCATCCCAGTCTCCATTCCTTCCCATCTTTGCTTTTATGGGGGCCAAAGAGTAGCGGTCTTTACTCTTCGGCCCCGCGATTCCATAGCGTTCCAAAGCCCTCTTGAATGTCAATGAGTGAACGCCCAATGACCCTGCCGCTTGGCTTACAGAAGCATATATCTTACTGGCCCGCTCAACCGCACCCCTCGTCAATGCCCGACGAGGGGTGGAGCTTGGCACATAATCAGGATCAGTCATCGCTTACCCTGTTGGTTGTTAAATCCTCTATGATCTGGCCGAACCGATGTCCCTCGCTAACCTCTTCATCACCACCTAACTTCCGGTGTAAGGTTGAGTTCATTGCTACGGCATGAAGCGACGAGTGCTGTGCCAGTTGCAACTCTGGCTTAAGACTCTTCATGTCCACGGTGAAGGAGTTATACCACGCCCATAGGGTGCGGTTGCCTCCCTCATACTCATGCTTCTGATCTTCCCAATACGACTGTGCTGCCGACCACTCCTTATTAGATGACAGTAACCTCTTCGATGCAGACTTATTATTAGCCGTCAAAGCTTTTGCTTCACCCATCAACCGATATCCGTGGTGCTGATCGACCTTAGTCTCTACCATGAAATCCCGATCTCGGCGCATATCATCCCAGTTATCAGTAGCCTTGACCATGCCCAAGATGATCTGATCATTCAGGTGATTCCGTGCATTCCCACTATGCTTTCGCATGATTGTGATACCATCCTCAGTAATCATAGCGAGATTATCGCAGACGATAACCTTACCACCCACTGCAATCGCGGCCAGCATAGACTTGTCGAGGGAGTTGCGACCCGCCAGTGCCAGTTGCATGCCCGTGTCACCGTTGCGGTAGGAGTGAATGAAGAACATGCGATCCCCATTCTTACTCACCAGATACTTCTGCCCTGCCAGATAGAAGTCCTTCGGCGCCATCAGCCGATCTGCGTGTTTGTATAAGGTCTCGGCCATATCCGCATGACCTATCGCCGTGTAAGTAGCGGTGTCTTCTGGCGTAGGGATCTGTCGAAGATCATCATAAGTTACCTCGACTGACCCTGCGTGATTCCAAAGCTCATTCTCGCCAATGTCATCACCCACCTGTATGCGATTGAGGTGATCCACTTCAACACGAGCCTGCTCTACTTCCACCTCATGATCTGATACTGCGCTCATAACTTTCCTCCATCTGTTTGAATGCGTCTTCTTTTTCGCTCGACGTTAATGACTCGCTGACATCAACGCCACCGACATAAAACTTTGCTGTCTCTTTGTTTTCTTCTGCCCAATCTATGTATACTTCAAGCTCTAATAGCGTAGAGAAGAATCGTTTAGTGAGGCTCATCCTACATGCTCCGCTATCTCTAAGCACTCCACGCAGAACTCACTGTCATCAGCTAACTCATCTTCCACTTGCCCATCACAACCCTCACACTCTTTGGGTTCAGGTCCACCTTCCCACCACTGATCGGTGGCCTTCCATATATCCTCGGTGCAAAACATTAGCTCGCCTTCTTTCCAAGTATGCGCTGGATCTGTTCGTTGCGATGCTCAATCACAGCCCTTGCCCACACTAAATCTTTCTGCAATCCTCTTACATGATCATCTGCAAGTGCTAGTCGTTGCTCTAATTCAACAGACTCGTCATAGCTATCCATCTTATCCTTCATCGCTTGCATGGTGTAATCTCCAAAAAGAAAAGGTCTGCTCATCCGGCGAGGGGAACCGGACAAGCAGACCAAGGTCAACACACTCATTAATGCTGACCCTTAGAAGGGAAGTCCATCATTGCCTGTTGATTCGGGTGCTACGGGACCACCAAAGGCTGGCTGTGATTCTCCGACCTGTGCTGTCACATCATCTTTCCATGTGAGAAACTGGAAGTCCCGAACAAGGACCTCGGAGACATACACCTTATCGCCTTCTGCATTGTCGTAGGAGCGGTTGCGCGTTGGTCCTTCTACGAAAACCTTCTGCCCTTTAAAGGCATGCTTCTCCCATATTTCTGCTGGCTTCTTGAAGATGGCGAGCTTGAACCAGTTGGTGTTCTTCTGCTCTTCGCCATCCTTACCTTTCCAGGTATCCGTCACGGCAATACTTACATTCACTACCGGATCACCCGAAGGAAGGGTCTTCAATTCAACGTCACTACCTAAGTGACCAATCAAAGTCTGCCGATTAACTCCGTTCATGCCGAATACTCCTTTGTGTAAATCGAAATCCACACTCAGGACACATCGTTTGTGCCTTATCTGGATCTCTTTGATATAGCTTAAACCAAGGACATGCACTGCAATCTTTCAGCTTTTCCCATGTCCTTTCTTCTCTCTTTTCTTTCATAATCTTTCACGGGTCCTGCACCGGAGCAGCTTTAACCATTCTATAGCCCGCTACATATCCGTGGCTAATAGGTATCCTGTCCGTGACGATCTGATGGCCTTCGTTTCTGAGGTCTTTAATCCTTGCGGCGAGCCGATAGCACCGCCACTCATTCATTGCCATTGACGGGGTGATGGTTGCTCCGTCAATTAGAGACTCTAAGATTTTATCAGCCTGCTTTTCTCTGTTCATTCTTCTCCTCTTCTTTCTTTAGGAGTTCATCCATATAGGCTTGTTGCGGCCCGAACATCAGAGCGTTCAGCTTCTTATCTAAATACTGCAGCTCTCTCCGAAGTTCTTGCACACCGTATTTCGTTTCCATCACATCGCGGTGTATATGCTGGATACGGTTATACTCTCCTGTCATATCTTTTCTCCTTTCAATCTTTTCACGGGGATTGCACTGGACTGTATAGTTTCAAACGAGGTTTATTCGTAGCTCAATCTTGGGGGGTGTTGGGAGACAGGCCAATGCCACCACAGCACTGTGAGTTTCGTCAAACAACGCAGTTGATCTCGGATGAGATAACGTGTTCATCAGCTAAGAAGGAAGGGTTAGCTGAAAGTCGTTGCCGCCTGCTCCCTTTCCACAAAAAGACGAGGGGGCTGCAGCACCAACTATCATTTGATAGCTCCCCGTGCCACAGGAACAAGCCCCCCTCGCCTCACTCCTCATTACCCATCTCGCAGAGTCTCTGCACGCGCCTCAACTCCCCAGTAGGACGCAGGTAATGAGGGAGTATTTTCAATCTTTTAACGGGTCATGCACTGGCGTGTAGACCGAGCTAAAAAGCCGAATGTTAGAAATAAGGTTTATACGTTGTTCCCCCGCCCCCAACCTTAGCAAGAGGGAAGTTTGAGGCTCGCTCCTAATCTTCTGATCCTGAGCTTTTCCCTTTGCTCATCTTTCAATCTTTTCACGGGTCTGCACCGACCTGAGATCGAAGCTCCTTGCCACGCTAACCGCTTGAGGATTGAAGATGCTTTAGGAGCGGCGCGGCGCACCCACCCGCTCGAGCACTCGCAGTTAGTATTCGGGTAAGGAAGCAGAAGCTATTTATTATATCCCTCATCCCCGCCACCCGTGCGGGTCGGTAAGGCGAGGAAGGGGGGTGCTGTTGCAGTGCCTGTAATCAATTATGGGGGGGTAGGGTTCTCCTTGTGTGGTGTTACTGTGGGGTGCTGTTGCGAGTGGCTTTTTCTAATGCTGTTGCGAGTGGCTTTTTCTAATTCCCCGCAGGAGCGGGACCTGTGGTCCAGCAAAAAAGGGGAGCCAGTGCCGAGTGATGTTCCACCTTAATAGGTGTCCTCAGCACCAGCCCCCCTTATTAAATGCTACGCTTCCAACTTGTTAAGAGTCAAAGCTCATTACCCCGCTAATATCTTCGACCTCAGCGTATGCCGCCGAAGACTGCACCAACTCCGCTACTTCAGCCGCCGACATATCCGACAGTTGGTCGGGCTTGAACGTGCCCTTGTCCGTAGTGGCACCGTGTCGATTTGAGACACTGCTGATGTCAACGTCATTGTTCAGCGGGTCATAATCGCGTTCGTAATCGTCCACGAGAAAGCTCTCGACCGTGTCATATGGCACATGATCGGCCCATGAGGAGTCGACCTCTTTGCAGTCTACGATCTGAAAGCCCGGACAGCGATCTAAAACGCGCTTGACTGCCGTATTAGCTTCATAGGCCGGAATGGTAAAAGTGACCACGTTACCGCTTGCGGGATCGGTAGCCTCTACGGCCCAGTGACAGTGATCACGAGTGACCGAGTCTTCACAGGACCAGCCGATGTCGAGCGGCGAGAGTTGCTTGTGCCTACGGAAGATCCAGCATATCTTACCGTCAATCGCATCGACTGCGTAACGGTTGAAGGCGAGGTAGTAGATCTCCTCCTCTTTCCAGACGATGCAGAAGTTGCCCGCCTTGCGCGTAGCACCTTTGATCCACGACCGCGCCGCCTTCTCTGCGTCCGCACGGTAGTAATACCAGCGGATGCCAGCCTTGCGTAAATCCTTCGCCTCGACTGCGTTGATGTAGTGACAGGTGCGCGTTGTTCCGGTGGCACCATACTGATCAATGGTGATTTCAGACGCGAGTTTGGCCTGTGTATCATCTTGATACATTGCCCGCTCTAAAGCCCGCATCCGGTGTTGCTCCTCATCCATCAGGCTGGAGTCAACGCCGAGCAGAATGGACGGGGTAGCCATCGGTTTGGCTTTGTCGCTATGCTTACGAGCTTGACCAGCGAGGAACGCGACACGCTGCGACACGCTCGACTGCTGCGCGATGCCATACTCCGAAGGATCGACTACCTTGCACTTACAGGTCAGGACGAACTTGCCCGAAGGGGTGGCCTTCCGATTGACCCATGCCGACAGGATGTCGGGACGAAGATCCGCTTGCGCTTTCATCTTGTAAGCTTGCGCTAATGTGTCGCACTTGACTACCTTGTTCTTGATCGCCATAGCTTGCTACTCCTTCATGTGGTGGTGGTGGTGATTGGGGTGGCAGATGCTCGATACATCTGCCACCCAACTATACTAAATGTAAGGATATTGTAGTGACAAGTCAAGGTCTAATGTCAGTATATATCCTGCAATCTTTGCACTAATCCAAAAAATTTTTTACTCCGTGCTATCCTCAGACAATGTTCAGAACCGTCAAGAGGGGTAGTAGTAGCATGCAGCCTATCTCAAATGGATCAGCGGGTGAATCATCCCAAGAGCCATCTGCTTGCCGTGCCGTTCCACAGGGGCCAGCTATAGCTAGACCACCATTGCATTCTCCACAAACCAAAAGTCCGACCTGACCATAAGGGTCACGGTAAGTCACATTCTCACCACAACCATCACATCCAGCTACTTTGTCCATGCTAAACTCCTCCATCTTAGTTCTCCTCTTAAAGTCCTTCGTTATTGGTAGACCAAGCTTCCAAATCGTAATTGAGTCCGTGGACATACTCCAATGGTAGGATAACCCCACCAAGTAACTGCTGAACCCAGAAGTGTACATCTTGCTCAAGAAACCGGAAGATTTTACCGTCGAAGATCATGTAGTGCATTGCAAACTCCTTCGTTATGGTGAACATCTACTAACTACACGGGAATGCACTGGCCTGAGAGGGTTAACTCCCAAGCCAGTGCATTGCAAACTCCTTACCGGCCTTCGTGAGATGACCAAGCAATGTTGCAGACAGGAGCCGATTCCACTAATCTTTCTGTTAAGGGCTTGCTACGCTCTAATGCTTCAGCATAGCGGGGAATCAAGCAGATGATATACAGCGGGTCCTTCGCTCTGTCGATCTTCCAAGTCGTGATGCAGTCACGGTGATGCTTTGCAACTGCGGCTGAATAAAACTGATTGGCCGAGTCTTTATCGTCAAAGGCAACGATACCGCTCTTGGCCCAGTGCTTACGGTTGACATCGGAATGAAGCCGAACGTCGTAATTGATAGCCCAAGCTTCTAAATTCGGCATGTCTAATGCACTCATCTTACTGCTCCTTCGATATGTGGTGGTAGAGTGTGTACTAAATACAGTTAAAAAAGGAACCGAATGCCCGGCTTGTCATAGGGTTCGTGGGCGAGGTTCTCTGATTGTTTCAAGAAAACTGGTTGGTTCGCGCTTCTTCTGTTTGCGAAACAACGGCTCGTTTTGTTGAAAGAATCTGAGGTTCTGGGACCCACGGTCCCTTGACAAGAAAGCGAAGCGACGGGTTGGCCATCTGAGCGAGGTGGTTTTGGGGGCTTCTGGAAGGGACTTCGCGGATAGTAGCATGACGAACGGCTGTAGGCACTGTGCAGAGGGTAGACGAAAGCACTCCTTCGGGTGTTTTTGCCACCGCGACAAATCAGCAAACTAACGTGCGTCGCGGGGGCAAAAACGTACGACACCCGAAGGGATTCGGTTATATTCAAAAACGCCCGTTTCGTAGGGCGAGATCGTTTTTGTCGTCGTTCGCTTTTGAACGAGAGACACAAACGATTCCACTAATCTTTCTGTTGGGCAGTTGGAAGGGCTGAGTAGCCTTCTCTCCGACCGAGCTTGCTCGTCGTGAACCCCGACTGATTAAACCAGCCTTGTTGCATGGCCTCAGTCGGGGTTCGTCTTAGGCACGTGTGGTTTCTTAGCCGTTGGAATGGACTGAAGGCAACGTGCTAAGACATTGTTAGCGCGTCGCAGACTGTAGCTTGGATCGCGTCGAATCGAAGCACAAGTCATAGTCACCTTCTTAATCAGTGCGGTTCGATGAGGCGATCACGCGTCGCAGACGATGACGTAGCTAGAACCCACTAGGCAAGACGTAGTGTTGTCTTGACTCAGGTTGTGGCTTGGTCGCGTTGACTAATGCGGAGTGAGGGTTTGTGCGTGGTACCACTGCGAGGGCGAAGCTCCGAGAGCGTCGGTCATGTAGCACGGATCACGCTATTACTGCCGAAGGTTATATATAGTATAGGAGAACACGTGAGGGAACGGTGGTTGGAAGAGCAATGGGAAGTAGTATACAGCAACAG
>Ga0209362_1000714_pt1 | contig 28770 bp, 37 predicted proteins | sample SaaInlV_165m_DNA_FD_184680 | JGI IMG/M metagenome (GOLD analysis project Ga0209362, IMG submission 184680) | Marine microbial communities from expanding oxygen minimum zones in the Saanich Inlet - Saanich Inlet SI037_S3LV_110m_DNA (SPAdes)... | ecosystem: Environmental > Aquatic > Marine >... | reverse complement strand
TGCCAAAGTACGTGCATTAAGACGTTTGTTGAAAATTGCAAAAGATAGAAAAGATTTGACTAATCCAGAATTTTGGACACTTTACAAAAAGGTTGGCGGAAACACAGTTAGAAACAAAGCACACCTTAGAGCCTTGATGGATGAAATCAGAGAAAAGAGAAAAGATTAGAATTCAAAAAGTTTATTTTTCAAATCTAGAATTTTACCATTTTGAATTTTGATGCCTTCGTCATTTAGCATCTTTGTCTTAATGTGTTCGCCATACGCATATCCACCAATTTTTCCAGTAGACATTACAACTCTATGACAAGGAACAATCACAGGGTACGGGTTTTTGTTCATTATTTTTCCAACAACTCTTTGCCCATTTTTTAGTCCAACAGCTTTTGCCAAATCACCATAAGTTGTGATTTTACCTTTTGGAACATCCAGTAATTTTTTGTAAATTTTTTGTTCCAGATTCAAAGTTTAATCACTTTAAGATCAGTAGATTCAAGAAAACTAACTATTTTTGATTTGTTTGGACCCAACCCGTTCCAATCCAAAATAGCAGTCTCTGCCATGGAATTTTGAGAGAGTATATGAGAAAACAACTCTTCATCAATATTCTCTAAAGCATGTTTTGGAACAACAGTTCCAAGGGCATGCACTCCCTCAAGTAATTCATTGGTGAATTTTGAAGGATAATGAGTGCCGCCAAAACAAATTGCAACAGGGTTTTCTTTGATCGGATTAGACATCACCTGGTGTACCAAAGATGCAACAGAATTACACAAAGATACATCAGTCCATTGTTTTTCAGTCGTACCTATTTCAACAAATATTGAAGGCTTGGTCAAACCTGTCGGTCCATGATGTGTTGCCTCAATTGTGATTTGAAATTCAGAAAAATCAGATTCATTTTTCTTTAGAGTTTTAAGATATTCTTTTTGAAAGTCAGGTAGAGGAATTGCAACTTGTCTGTTGTTTCCACCAAATTTTGCCTCAGAGAAATTTCCAGTGCTGTGACAGGTTAATGCCAATACCCCAGATTCAGCAGCATGTTTTGAAAGAAATACAAATCCATCATAATCATATTTCTCCTCTAGCCAATCAGCAGAAATGGCAGGGGATGGAATAATTACCAAATCATAATATTTTCCACGAAAAACATCGCCATCTTGAGTCATTTCTTTTGAAAGAAATTTTGCCATATTGTGACCTGCCGGATCATCTTGATACGCAACTAGCAGTTCCATGAGATAAGGAATATAAGGACACCATATTAATTTCCAGCAATGAATCCACGTCAGACTTTGAAGAATATGGTAAATACCATGAAAATGGCAAAAAAACCAGACAAAGATGAGTATCAACAGCACTTGAGATTAGTAATATTAGGAATATGCGGAGTTGGTCTTATCGGGTTTACAATTCAATTTGTCTTTTCAGTGATTACATTTGGTAGATAAAATGTCTGAAGAAGAAATAAAATCACATCTATTTGCAATTAGAACCACTGGTGGACAAGAAAAAGTGGTTATGAGATTATTAGAAGCTAAAGCAAACGCAAATCAAATTAACATTCAATCAGTATTTTGGGTAAGTGATCTTAAAGGATATGTCGTAGTTGAAGCAATCAATCCAAGTGATGCATACATGGCAGTTGAAGGTGTAAGACACATCCGTGGTCAATTAAGAGGAGAATTAGAATTTGCAGATATAGAAGGATATCTAGTTAAGAAATCAACAGTATCAACATTAGCAGTAGATAACGTAATAGAAATTACAGGCGGTCCATTCAAGGGAATGAAAGCAACAATTACCAGAATAGATGTTGAGAAAGAAGAAGCAACAGTGGTTTTGTTGGATGCAGCATATCAATTACCAGTTACAGTTGACGCAAACTATCTAAAACTAGCGAGTGGGGCTTAGTAAGGATTAAATTTTCATATTGAGTTGAATTAGAAATGGCAGAACAAAAAATATCATCACTTGTAACAGGAGGAGCAGCATCAGCTGGTCCGCCATTAGGTCCAGCATTAGGTCCTCTGGGAGTTAACATCATGGAAGTCATCAAAGCAATCAATGACAAAACCAAAGACTTTGAGGGAATGAAAGTTCCAGTTACAGTAATTGTTGATAGTGACACAAAAAAATATGAAATTGAAATTGGTATCCCATCAGCTGCTGCACTCATCATGAAAGAGGCAGGAATTACAAAAGGTTCTGGAGCATCAGGAACTGAATGGGCAGGAGATGTCACAATGGATTCAATTATCAAAGTTGCAAATACAAAACTTGAGAAATCATATGCTTCATCACTAAAATCAGTTGCAAAAACCATCATCGGTACATGCGTAGCATTAGGAGTTAAAGTAGAAGGAAAAACTCCAAAAGAAATTACCGCAGAAATCACTGAAGGCAAGTGGGATGAAAAATTCAAATAATTTTTAAAAATTTAATTTCTTTTTACATTACGCAACAATCTGTTTTGGCAATTTCTTTTTGATGTATCTTCCCAAAGTTTCTGCAGAATATTCAATTCCATATTTATCATTCATGTGATTCCAATAGTCAAAAACTACAGATTCTACTGATCCAGTAATCTCATAATCACAATCAAACCCACACTCATCACACCTGATTACAACCACAAAGCATACACTGCAAAGAAGAATAAAAGCAACAGTGTAGCGAAAATGAAAATTTGTTTAATTTAAGAAATAATATTGTATAAATAAAAATAAATCAAAAATTCAGGATATCAGGTATTCCATACAACATCATATGCAATGATCACATTTTGTCGAGATTTTGGTTTTTTTGCAATACCCCATTCATCAGAAGTATGACCAGAATTAAGATCAGATACTTCGCCCCATTGGAATTTTTCTATTTTGGCTGTTTCCATAAACAGGCATACTGAAATTTGACTATTAAGCAGTAAGAATACACTGCAATCAAATTAAAACTAAATTCAATTAATTATACAAAAAAGAGTTATTTCTAAAAATTATTGAATTAGATAGACAGGATCTTTGTCAGTTTTTTGTAACTCTACAAAGGTTTCAGTATTTTGGATGCCTTCAATTTTTCCAATTTTCTCAATTACCACTGCGTGAAGTGCTTCAAGATTTTTTGCATACACATCAATTATGATATCAAATCTGCCAGTGACTTCAGAAATAGACACGACTTCGGTGATTTCCATGAATTTTTTATGAATTACATCCTTGTATTTTGGATCTCTGTTAATTCCAACTGATGCTTTTACACCTATTCCTAAAAGAGATTCATCAATATCAATAGTGAATTTTTTGATTAGTTTTTTCTTCATTAATCGTTTAATTCGGCTGTAAAGTACAGATGCATTGATATCTAATTTTTTTGAGAGTATTGGAACAGAGATGGAACCATCCTTAGTTAATTCATACAGTAATTTCATATCTAGATCGTCAAAGCGGTGCAATTACATTCGAAATTTGATATTCTGATTTAATATGTGTAAGTTTTCTGTGTAATTCATCATGGAATTACAATTAATCTGCCAAAATGCAGTGATTTTTTAGAATAAATGATCCAAAGGAATCTGTATCCATAAACGATTTTAAGTAGGCAATCTCGAAATCCATTCGTAATGGTCACCGAGGCACAATTTGTTGAAATTGTAAAACAAGTAAAAACTTCAACAAAAGAAAGAAAATTCAAGCAAGCCGTAGAATTGATCATTAATTTCAAAGATATCGATGTCAAGAAAGGATTTGCCATCAACGAAGTAATTCAACTTCCAAAGACTAGTTCACCTGCAACAGTTTGTATAATTGCTGGAGGAGAAATGGGTCAAAAAGCCAAAGCTGCAAATGCAGACATTGTGATTGGTGAGGAAGAATTAAACAAATTTGCAACTAACAAAAGAGAATCTAGAAAATTCATCAACAAATATGATTTCTTTTTGGCAGACACTCAAGTAATGCCAACTGTGGGTAAATCTTTAGGCCAACTTTTGGGCCCTAGAGGAAAAATGCCAACACCAGTTCCATTTAACGCAGACATTGTTGCATTTTTAGCAAGATTTAGAACATCAATTAAAGTTAGAACAAGAGCTTCATTATCAATCTCATGTAAAATTGGTGATGAGTCAATGGAGGATGCAGATTTGGCAATCAATGCAAATGCTGTTCTTAATGCAATTGAAAAGAAACTGCCAAACGGAGAGAAGAACATTAAAAAAATTATGATAAAAACTACAATGGGTAAGCCAATTAAACAAGTTCAAGAGGTCAAGAAGAAACATGCATGAGAATAGAACATCTTATCCAGAAAGAAAAACCCAAATGTATCAACAGCTACAAGAGCTTCCAAAAAAATACAAAGTGGTAGCAATAATTAAAACAACCAAAGTACGTTCTACACAACTTTTACCATTAAGAAAAGCACTCAAAGGGGATGTTGAATTTGTAAGTATCAAAGACAAGGTTGCAAGAAAAGCTCTAGAGGCATTAGACGTACCAGGTATCAAAGACATTGCAGCAGAACTTGTCGGTCAATGCATGTTCATGTTTACCAACATGTCACCATTCAAGCTTAACGTTCTTTTAGCAAAAAACAAAATCATGATGGCAGCAAGAGGCGGGGATGTTGCAAGTATAGACATCGTAGTCCCTGCAAAGAACACAGGTATTGCTCCAGGACCAATGCTTACTGAGTTTAAGGAAGCAGGAATTCCAACCAAAATTGATCAAGGAACAATCTGGATTGCAAAAGACAGCACTCCAGTAGAAAAAGGCGGAGTGATAAATGAAAAATTAGCAGCACTTTTGGGTAAATTAGATATCAAACCAGTTGAAGCAGGAATTTCACTATACACAGCATTAGAAGAAGGACTCAAGTATTCTGAGCAAGAGATGATAATTGATGTTGAAGCAATCAGAGCACAATTCGGACAAGCACACCAAGAAGCAGTTTCATTATCAATAGAGGCAGCATACATTACTGCAGACAACGTCTCACAAATTCTTTCAAAGGCTGCACAATCTGCACGTTCAGTATCTGTTGAATCAGGATTTATGACTGATGAGACAAAAGAACAAATTTTGCAAAAAGCAGATGCCCAAGCAAAAGGCGTTGCAAGTAAAGCAAAAGATTACACACCAGCATAAAACCTACAATTCAGTATCTGCATCCATTTCAATCTCTAAAACTGATTCAAGCATCTAATGATTTGAATCTAAGATCATAACATGTACTTACTTTTTCCAAAGTATAATCTAACCTTTGGCCTAAACAAATAGTATACAAGTACTGCGTGAATTATTATGTTTACATGATCTATTGAATATAATCCCAAGATCAAACTAAATGCTGCATAAATTATAGTTGCATTCCATGCCCATGATTTGCCTTTAAGCAATGCTGATGCCATTACAAAACCTATTACGACTTGTACAAATGTGAAAATAACAAAAATTGCTATTATTGATTCAGTAATTGTTGTAAATTCTATTCTATCTATTACTGATGTTAGACCAAATGTTAATTCAACTATTGAATAAATTCCTGATGCTATTGCTAATATTGCTAGAATTGTTACTCCTGTTGGTCTTATTTGGGTAGACATTTTCAATTGAATTTTTTTATTCCCAATTAAATATCTGGCCTCTAAGGAATTGAACTATTGTTGATATGTATAATATACAAATGAATTTACTGTCAGTATGGCACTATGGAAAACTCTAGTTATAGTTGGATTTGCTATTAATTTTCTAATCCCTGTATTGTTATGGACTAGTGGGGATTATGAAGGAAAAATTATTTTCATTCCTCAACACGTAGAATCTGAACCTACTGTATTACAACCAAAGGATTCAATTCAATTAACGTATTATGTTGATGCTGGAAAACCCCTTGGACTATCAGCTACTGGCACATTAGATAGGATATCTGGAGATATGCTTGCTGCTGGAAAATTAGATATTAAAATTACAAATCAAAATGGCCAAGAAACAGGATTAGAGAAAATGATGGTTAACAAATGTAACTATCCTACAACACTCGGTACTTCTCTTGGATGTTTTAAAGTCCTTGAAAGTTCCAACTATACTGTGTCAATTTTAAACAAAGCTGGATTTGATCTCAACATCCCTGCAATGCAATTTGGGTTATTTGATGACGAATTAGTTACAGAAATGGATGATACTATGGATGAAGGTGATATCTTGCCAATCTTTGGCTATCAAATAGTTGTAATAATTTCTGTAATAATGATTATTTCTGGATTTGTAGTTAAATCTTACAAAAAATAATATCCCCATCTAAGTTCATCCCAAAAATGACAGGATTAAATTAATTCCTTAAATGCTAAAGCATCCTAGAGCATGCATGGATTCAAAAATTGTAATATTTTCAATACTTGCACTAGCTGCAATATTTGCAATGGCACTTCCAATGGATTCTGTTTATGCACAGACTTCAGACATTATTCCTGATGGGGAAGATGGAGGACACGAAGGGAAATCTTGTCCATCCAAAAATAAAACTGCATCAGTTAGCATCGGTTTGAACATATAGTAATTAGAAAAATTTAGGCACAAAATTCCATTTTACCTGATAACTGTTACCATGCATTAGATATTTGAGTTTAAATGTACAAGTGTCTGTTAACCAATAATGCAAAAAACACTGTCCATACTGGCATTATTTGCTGTTTTAGCTGTAGGGTTGACCAGTCCTGCAATGGCAGAAGGCGATGACAAGTGGGATGAGCAGTACAGAGAACTAGAAAGGGAATTTGATGAGAAAAGACACCAGATAGACAGAGAATCTAATGAACAGTTTGAGGAACTAGACAGAGAATATTCAAATGAAAAAAATGAAATTTATGAAAAAATAGAGAGCAATCCAGATCTTAAGGATTCAGAGATTGACAAAATGTTTGATGAGTTGTTTTCAAAGTATGATGAAAAAAGACAATCCATTGAATCAGAAATGATAAAACAATTTGAAGAGATGGAAAGAGAATTTGAAAATGAATTACAGCGTATTGATGAAGAAGCAAGAGAGTATTACGATAACCAAGAAGAGCAACATCATGAGTGTTATGATGCTGCAGGAAATGTAATGGATGAGTGTTATGATGCTGCAGGAAATCCAACCAATGATGATTATGTCTATGATTACAACAAGTATGATGAACACGATGATGATTATTACAAGTATGATGATGATCATGACGATTACGACAAGTATGAAAGATATGATGATGATTACAATGACTACCAACCACATGAAGATGACCCAGAGTGGGAGGAAATCGAATTACTGACTCAGAGAATTATGAATGTAATCCCAATGGAGAAGATTCAACATCTTTGGGAAGCAGGAGAAATTGATGAGTTGATAGAGTTGATAGTTTCTGAAACTGATTTGAGTCATGAAGAAGTAAAACGTGTCATAGCATTTCATGAAAAATACGATGATATGCATGATGACAGGTATGATGAAAGATCAGACGAGTATGAACACGAGTATCCAGATTACAGATACAATGAACCATACCCAGCAAATGATGATTCACAAGTACTCAAACTAGAACAAAGAATTTCAGAGTTGGAAGAAGAAAACAGAAATCTAAAAAGCACAATTTCAGAATTGGAAGAGAAGGTTTCTCAAATGAATACAGTGCTAATGGAGCAAGTCAAATTCATCTACGAATGGGCCACATCCCAATAATTAATTTTAAATCAAAACCAGAACTTTATACGATAGTTGAACCCATAAAATTTCAAATATCATGACTAAAATCAACAATGTTGACCTTGAGAAAGTTGCAAACACCATAGCAAAGGGAAAAGAAGACATCAGCACTTTACGAAAACCAGTAAAAATGCAAGGGGAATGGAATCTGGATCCAAATTCAGAATTTCAATTCAAGACAGAATTAGCTTTTGAGAAAGGAAAACAGGTAGTGGAGATTGATTCACCGTCATTTCTAGGTGGAGAAGGCAACAGACTGGGCCCAATGGCATACTGCATTTCAGGAATTACATCTTGTTTTATTGGCACATTTGTTGGGATCACAGCACAGCAAGGGGTAAAATTAACAAAACTTACTGTCACTACTCAGTGTAACATCAATTTTGCAAAGGCCTTTGATCTATCAGAAGAACCGATCACTGAAGGGATTAGTTTTGAGATTGATGCTCAAAGTGAGAATGCAGACAATCAAAAACTTCAAGGGATATTAAAAATGGCAGAAGAGCGTTGTCCAGCTATGTACAGCATGGCACACAAAATCAATGTCAACGCAAAGATAATTTAATTTTCATATAGAAAATATTTTCTATGTCCTCTCATTAGATAATACATGCATTGTATAGGAACTTGCAAAAATTATCAAGGGAAAAGTAACAATCAGGAAGGTGGAAGATATGAGCAAGGCCAAAAAAGATGTCCAGAATGTGAGGTGTTCATCGTATGGGAAGGGTTGTGGTGTCCATGTTGTGGACGTTTGTTAAGAACAAAGCCAAGAGCTAGGAAATTAAAACGCAAGTTATCATTGAGCAGAGCCAGATAAGAAGAGTTTAGTATGAATCATAGAAAGGCTACTCATGTCAAAAGCCCCACTATACAGCGACAAACACATACAAATTTTTGAGGACAAAATACACTTCAAATCCTGGGTTTTGCCATGGGGCAAAAAGGATGTAAAAGTATCACACGTTAAGAAGATTTCTGAGAGAAAAATGGGGCTGACATCAGGACGTTTGAGAATTTCAGGCTCTAAAAATTTCAGAGATTGGTTTCATTTTGATGCGGCAAGACCTACAAAAAGCAAGGCAATTGTTCTTGAGACTGATTTTAAGATTTACAAAAGATTATGGGTTACACCTGAAAAACATGCCAAAGTGTTTAGTATTTTAAAAAAATTAGTTTGATTCTCTAACTTTGGGCAAATTCCAATTATACTTCATTGCAAGTAATCTAATTCCAGTTGCTGCAACAATACCAATTATAGATGATACTTGCACATCTACATCAAAAGATAACAGCCCATAAAATATTACAATTCCAATTATACTTGCAACAGCATAAACTTCCTTTACAAACACAATAGGGATTTCTCGGACAAAGACATCTCTTAGTATCCCGCCACCAATTGCTGTAATCATTCCAGCAAAAATCATTGGAAGAAACTCCAACCCAACTATCTGATATGCAATAGATGCACCAATAATTGAGAAAACACCCAGACCTATTGCATCAAAAATTAACCAGATGTTCATTTTCTTTTTCAGATATGAAAAAAGAAAAAACATTACAATTCCAGTTCCAACAGTTAAAGAAATGTAAATTGGATCAGAAAACGCTGTAGGAAACCTACCAAATATTACATCACGAGTTACACCTCCTCCAACTCCAACTACAGTGGCAAGTACAATGATTCCAAAAATGTCTGCCTTGTGTGCAATTGCCTTACTGGCACCAGTAACTGCAAAGGCTACGGTACCCAAGTAATCAAGAATACTGATGAACCCATCTATAGGAAATGAGAAATCAACCAATCAATACAAAGATGGAGCTAGGACTAATTAAGATTAACAAAAATAATATCAAAATTAATGTGAAAAACTCGTTTAACCGAATAATGAAGACAGTCCTTCCATGGCTGCTTCTTCGTTTTTAGGCTCTTCTTTCTTTTTCTCTTCCTTTGCTTCACCACCGGCTGCTGCATCTGCTGCTGGTGCGGCTGCTGCTGCAACTGCTACAGGTGCGGCTTTGACTGCCTCAGAGATGTCAACATCAGCTAAGGCTGCAACTAGAGATTTAACTTGGGCTTCATTAACTTCAGCGCCAGATGCTTTAACAACTGAACTGAGGTTTGCCTCGTTAACTTCTTTTTCTAGCTTGTGAAGAAGTAAAGCAGCGTAAACATATTCCATTGTATCGAGATTTTCTTAGGGCATAATATAAAACTATGGAGAAATTATGCCTAGGATTTGGAAATTTAGTTTAAAATTTTGAGACTTCTACAAATTGAATACAGAGTTCGTTTCAAATGTGGATCAGTCAAAGTTTCCATTCTATTTTTTAGGATATGTTTTGCCTCATCACGATCAGCACCTACAGGTAATGACAAGACATTATTGATAAATTCAGGCAAAGACTCACGAATCCAACCATCTAACATTCCAAAAACCTTAGGTGGAAGAAGATCACACTTGTCAGAATCAAGATTTAGTATACCAGAATAATTTTCATGTTCCACACGATACACTAGGGCCAAAACAACATTGTCAGGAGTAGGATTCTCAAGAATTTCACGTGAACGCTCTCCCGTCTTTCCTTGCTCTAGCTTGTTTTTTAGACCAACAGGATTTACAATTACACCAGTGATGCCTACTTTTTTACCGTCAATTCCAGTAACTGCTGCAAAAATAAAGTCGTTAAAATCACCATTCTGTTTTACAGAGAAAACATAAGATCCTTCTTTTAATTCTGGTTTCTTGCCAAACATGAATAGACTCAGATGAACAGTGTATTTAATGTATTATCTTGGAATCAAAACAAGAGTCAAGGTTTTAGAAAGACTTTGAGAGTATCTGGCTTTTTTGCATGCTCTATTGCTTCAGAGAATTCATCTAATGGAAAAGTAGAATCAATCATGGAATCAACTACAATCATCTTTGTTGCCAAAGCATCAATTGCAGGTTTGAACAGGCCACATCTAGAACCAACCAAAGTGATTTCATTGATTATAGTTGGAGTCAAATCAAGGTTTTCCCTTGATGCAATTGTTGATTTCAATATGACAGTTCCACGTGGCTTTACCAGTTTCATAGTGTCTGTAAATCCAGAATTGCTTCCAGTTGCCTCTACCACTAAATCATAGAGTTGTTCATCAGGGGAATCAATTCCAATCTTTGCTGCAATACCAAATGGTTCTAACAGTGAAAGTTTGTTTTGGTGTCTTCCAAAACAAATGACATTAGAACAAGACAGTTTTAGAACTTGGCAAATCATTTGTGCCAGTCTTCCATCACCTACAACTGCAACTTGCCAATCAGGATTCAATGAGATTTGTTCTTTAATTTCAAATGCAGCAGCTAGTGGCTCTACAAATACTGCTTGCTCGTCACCAATAGAATCAGGAATAACATGTAGATTTTCTTCAGGTAATGAAAGAAATTCTGCAAACGCACCATCTCTTTTTAAAATTCCAAGTACAGTTCTGTTTGGACAGTGTCTGTTCATTCCTTTTTTGCAATAATCACAATTGTTGCATCCGGCATTAATCTCACCTACCACTCTTTTTCCAATCATGTTATTATTGGATGATTTTTCTACCACTCCGACAAATTCGTGACCCAATACTCCTTGATATGCCATGTATCCATCTAAAATTTCCAAATCAGTTCCGCAAATTCCAGCTAGACTTACTCTAACCAAGGACTCGCCAGGTTTTGGGTCTGGATAATTCTCATCGAATTTCATTTGGGTTCCATCAAAACAAGTGGCTTTCATGAAATTTGTAATAATTAATGGCATTTTAAAATATAGAAATTATACATTGAAAAATAATTCAAACTAACAACGCTAATTCTTAATATCAGGAAAAATGCAGATTCATCGTTGGATAAAAGTCAGATTCTAAAGGAATTCTCAGCAGATCCGGACAAATACTATAACGTCAAACTATTCTCAGAGCAAGGATTTGTCAGAAAAGCATGTGCCAAATGTGGCAGATTCTTTTGGACACTAAACGCAGACAGAACTCTGTGCCCTGATGATGGAACAGACACTTATTCATTCATCGGAGAGCCACCAACCACAAAACGATTTGATTACACACAAGCTTGGAAACAAGTAGAAGAATTTTTTGTAAAAAACAATCACACATCAGTGAGCAGATATCCTGTTGTGTGCAGATGGCGTGATGACTTGTTCTTTACAATTGCATCAGTTGTTGACTTTCAAAGAATAATGGGAAGCAAGGTAGTCTTTGAGTTTCCTGCAAACCCACTTGTAGTTCCACAGACTTGTTTGAGATTCAAAGATTTGGAAAATGTTGGAGTAACAGGACGACACTTTTCGAGTTTCTGCATGATTGGACAACACAGTGTTCCTGATTTGGGAGGATACTGGAAGGATGAATGTGTTGATTTGGATTTTAGATTGTTAACTGATCAGTTTGGAATTAAAAAAGAGGAAGTTGTTTTTGTTGAAGATGTATGGTCAGGAGGAGGCTCATTTGGCCCATCATTGGAATACTTTGTTCGAGGATTAGAATTAGGTAATGCAGTGTTTACTGAATTCCAAGGGGAATTAGGCCAGCACAGCACGCTAGACCAGAGAGTAATTGACATGGGTGCAGGGTTGGAGAGATTTGCATGGATTACAAATGGAACACCAACAGCTTACGACTGTTGCTTTGGTCCAATTAATGAGAAATTATTTAACACTATAGGAATTGATTCAGATTCTGAGATTCTAAAAAAATACTTTACAGAAATTGCAAAAGAGATTGATCATTACGACGATCTAAATGATGTTAGACGTCTTGCAATTAAAAATGCAGTGATTACTGATGATCAGTTAAACAAAATGATAACACCACTTGAAGGAATTTATCTAATTGCAGACCATCTTAGAACTTTGATATTTGCAATTACTGATGGTGCACTGCCAAGCAATGTTGGTGGAGGATACAACTTGAGAATGATGTTACGCAGAATCAATGGAACCATTAATAGACTAAATCTAAAACTAGACATCGATGATCTAATTGATACTCACATTGACTATCTCAAAGATACCTATCCAGAGTTAGATGAGAAAAGAGAAGACGTCAAAACAATTCTAAAGTTAGAATCATCTCGCTATGAAGAATCAAAAATTCACATGAAGAAAAAGGCAGAAAAGATTCGAGAAAAAGGCACACCAAGTGTGGATGAACTCATTACACTATACGAATCAGATGGAATTACACCTGAATATCTCAAAGAAGTAGACGCAATTACAGAAATCCCATCACAATTTTACTCTAAACTATCAGATTTACACCAATCAGAAAAGAAAAAGGCAATCACAGAACTTCCACTAGAGGAACTACCTGAAACTGAAACTCTATTTTACAAAGATGATCCAATGGAGTTTGAGGCCAAGGTAATCAAAGTCTTTGATGACCAAGTTGTACTAGATAGAACATCATTTTATGCACGTGGTGGTGGACAAGAACCAGACCTAGGAAGTATTGCAGGATTCAAAGTGGTCAATGTAGACAAACATGCAAACATTATCGTTCACAAGCTTGAAGGCGGAGTTCCATCTGAAGGTGATACAGTATCATGTAAGGTAGATGTTACAAGACGTTCCAACATTACAAAGAATCACACCAGTACTCATATTATCAATGCATCATCTCGTAAAGTTTTGGGCTCATGGATTTGGCAGCACTCTGCATTCAAAGACGATGACCATGCAAGGTTGGATATCACACATCACTCCTCACTAAGTGATAGTGAAGTAAAGCAAATCGAAGATGAAGCTAATGACATGATAAAGAAAAACTATCCAGTAAACATTGATTATTACGATAGAGGAACTGCAGAGCAAAAATATGGATTTAGAATTTATCAGGGAGGAGTTGTTCCAGTAAAGTCTGTACGAATCGTCTCTATTGAGGATAAAGACATTGAAGCTTGTGGTGGGACACATGTTAAAAAAACAGGAGACATTGAACTAATTAAAATTACAAAGACTAAAAGAATTCAAGACGGTGTTGTTCGTGTAGAGTTTGTCTCAGGTCCTACAGCGTTCCAATATGTAAAAGACCAAGAAGAGGAATCAAAGAAACAAGCACAAGATGACATTGCAAAGCAAGCACTAGAAAAACAAAGAGCAGAAAATAAAGATAAAGCTCGTGAACAAATCCCAGTACTATTAGAAAAAGTTCTAGCAGGTGAATCAGGTGAGATGGACGGAATCACTGTAAACAATAAAATCTGCTTTACATCCAGTGATAATTATGATGATTATTTCCATCAAAACTTTGGTAAAAAATTAACATCAAAAGATGATACTGCAGCTTATTGTGGAATATTTGAGGCAGGTCCTACAATTCGAGTTATGGTGTTCTCTGGAGGGAATTCAGGCGTGAATGCAGGCGAGATAGCCAAGGAGATATCAACTATTTTGGGCGGTTCAGGTGGAGGAGATGCAAAGTTTGCTCAAGGTGGAGGAAAAGACACATCTAAAAAAGAGCAGGCAATAGCCAAAGCAAAATCAATGATTTTAGGATGATATTATGATAAACTGGAATGAAATAGAAACTAAATGGCGAAACAAGTGGGCTGAATCAAAAGACTTTGAGACAAACCCAAATGATAAGCCAAAAAAATTCATCACAGTAGCTTATCCTTATCCAAACTCTCCACAACATATCGGACACGGTAGAACATACACACTAGCTGATGTTCATGCAAGATTTTATCGAATGCAAGGATACAATGTACTGTTCCCAATGGGATTCCATTATACTGGAACACCAGTGTTAGGAATGGCAAGACGAATTCAAAATGAAGAAAAAGAAATTCTTGACGGATTAAGAAACGTGTACAAGGTTCCTGAAGATGCAATCAAAACATTTGTCGAACCAATTAAAATTGCAGACTATTTTCATGAAGAGATAAAGTCTGGAATGATCGAGATGGGTTATTCTATTGATTGGCGTAGAGAATTTACAACTATAGTTCCAGGTTATCAAAAATTTATCGAATGGCAAATTACAACACTCAAAGAGAATGGAAAAATAATTCAAGGCAGTCATCCAGTTGGTTGGTGTCCAAAGGATCAGAATCCTGTATCACAACACGACACAATGGGTGACGTTGAACCAAAGATTGATGATAAGAATTTCCTAGTTAAATTTTCGTTTGGAGAATTTATTTTCCCAGTTACAACATTACGTCCTGAAACAATTTTTGGAATCACAAACTTGTGGGTTAATCCAAATACAATTTACAAAAAATTAACAGTTGATGGGGAGAAATGGATAGTGTCTGAAGAATGTACACACAAGTTAGCATTCTTTGAGAAAGAAATTACAATTGATGGAGATATAGCTGGCAGTGAAATCATTGGTAAAAATGCCAAAACTCATGATGGACGAGACATTCCTATTTTACCTGCAGAATTTGTAGAGCCTGGGATGGGTACGGGTCTAGTAATGTCAGTACCTGGGCATGCACCAAAAGACTACCAGGCATTGATGGATTTGAAGGCCAGTAATCATGAACTAGCCGTAAAAATTGAGCCCATATCGATAATATCCACTGAAGGATATGGAAAATTCCCAGCACAAGAGATTTGTGAGAAATTAGAAGTCTCTGACCAATCAGATGAAAAGTTGGAGGAAGCTACCAAGGAATTGTACCTCAAAGAGTTTACTGATGGGAAATTAAATGAGCGATGTGGAGATTTCAATAATGAAAAGGTACAGTTTGGCAGAGAGAAAGTACGAGCTTGGTTAGCAGATAATAATCATCTAGAGAAATTCCCTGTCCTTGAGAATGCACCAGTGAAATGTCGTTGTGGTGCAGAATGTGTTGTTAAAATTTTGAACAATCAATGGTTTTTGAACTATGGTGATGAGGAATGGAAGCAACAAGCTAGAAACTGTTTTGATGAGATGAATATTTTACCTAATAACATCAAAACTGAATTCAAAGAAGTAATTGATTGGCTACACGAGAGAGCATGTGCAAGACAACAAGGGTTGGGAACTAAACTACCATGGGACAAAGATTGGATTGTTGAATCGTTATCAGATTCTGTCATCTACATGGCATACTATACAATATCGAGATTTGTAAATGATGGGACTGTAACACCTGAGAATTTAACTAGAGAATTATTTGATTATATTTTATTAGATAAAGGTGATGTGTCATCAGCTGCTGCAACATCCAAGCTTGGCAATGATGTAATTGAAACAATGAAAAAAGAATTTACATATTTTTATCCAGTTGACTCACGTCATTCAGGTAGAGACCTGGTACAAAACCACTTGTCATTTTTTGTTTTAAACCATGTTGCAATCTTTGAGAGAAAATTATGGCCACAAGAAATTGTAGTTAATGGTTCAGTAATGATGGATGGTGCTAAAATGAGTAAGAGTATGGGAAATATTATTCCACTACGTACAGCAATCAGAGAACATGGTGCTGATCCAATTAGATTAGCAATTATTTCATCAGCTGAATTACTTCAAGATGCTGATTTTAACATGGAATCAGTGATAGGAATTCAAAGCAAGCTTGAATCATTGTTAGAGGAATGTAAAAACCTCAAAAACGAGCCTATTTCAGAGTTACAAGCTGAAGACAAATGGATTTTATCTAAAATGCAGAACATGATCGGTGCCGTTACAGAGTCAGTTGAGAAGATGAGATTACGTGAAGGACTGCACGACATACTATTTTCATTTGAATCAGACTTGAGCTGGTATCACAAAAGAGTAGAAGCCAAAGGTAGAGAAAATATTTCAGGTATACTATACAAGATAAACTCTGCACGAGTTGCAATGTTATCTCCATTTGCACCACACATAGCTGAAGAGATGTGGGAGAGTCTTGGAAATGATAACGCAGTATCAAAATCAGCTTGGCCTGTATATTCTAAAGATAATGTAGATGCCACATCAATACAGTCAGAAAATCTACTAAAAGGAACCATTGATGATATTGCAAACATTCTCAAAGTTACAAAAATTGTTCCAAAGAAAATTGTACTTTATGTAAATTCGGATGAGATGAAATCAAAAGTGTATCGTAAAGTGTTAGGGATAATGGTGGGAGGACAAAACAACATGGGAGTTGTCATGAAGGAACTGATTGCAGACCCTGAAACAACTGATGCTAAAAAAATGCCAGATTACATTCAAAAGGTGATTAAAGATCTGCATTCAGAGTCTGAAGAAATTAAACAGATGAAGCTTGAAGCTGATTCATTTGATGAAAAAGAATTTCTCTCTTCAGAATTATCAAGTATTGGAAAGAAAGAGTTTGGAGTAGAGATTACAGTTTATTCTGAATCAGATTCAGACATTTATGATCCTAAAGATAAATCTCGACATGCAAGGCCATTCAAGCCTGCTATTTTGATTGAATAGTAATTTAGTGTTATAACAAGTGTCAATGAATTTATTGTCAATCAAAAAAAATAGAAATCCCCCAAATCACTCGTGATTTTATGACGCTTCTCGTAAAGTACTAAAACGAATAATTTACTAAAATTTGTAAGATTATTTGGATTTTACAATTACAGGTTAATTTTATTATGTCAAAAAAAAGAGTCTAAATATGGATCCTAATACGGCCATCATAATTGCTATTGTAGCGGTAGGAATTTCTATTACTGGTGTTTTGTTGTCTGATTGGAGAACAAGACAAGCGATTTCATTAACAAAACAAGATCTTAATTCTAAATTAAGACCATGGTTAAAAATTGATATTGTCACCCCCACTTATGTCACTCTCAAAAATAACTCCATTCTTGAATATGATGAATTTGTAGAATCTGAAATAAAATCAATTGCAACGTTTAGGCCTTTTGCACTTTTGCTTTGGTCTACTCCTAGTTCAGATAAAATAAGATTTGCAGAGCCAAATACAGTCTTTGCCTCTCGAAGATTAACAAAACTATACGCTGCATCATCAAAACTATTGCAAACCAGTTTTACAACAGTACTTTTCCCAGAACCGCTTCTGCCATGAACGGATATTAGCGGTTCGACAAATTTTTGGCCATAGTCTGCCAAATATTTTAAAATTTCTTCAATTTTATCATCTCTATCAATTACATTTTGCGGAGACATCAAAGGATCAAAAAGGGATTTGTCTTTGAATATTGAATTTTGTTGCTTTAATTTTGAGAGAATTTTTTGGACTTTTTCTGAAGACACTGGTTCCACTGGAAACGCACGTATAACACATCCAAAGTGAAATATTTACTACAAACAGTGCAATCAAACCTTTTCTGAGGGGAATTCACGCTTGCAGCTTTTACAATTATGGAATTTCTCATCACCCATTAGCATGATCTTATGTTAAACTAGGGAAAAAGAGTTTAGTATTTCTTTGGCCTTTTCTTCTTTTTGTTTTCTTGCTGCTTGCTTTTGTATTTCTGAACCCGCTGGTTTTGTTCAGCTGCCTTTTGCCCCTTTTGTTTTCTGTTGTCTTTTTTCTTTTCTTTTGCCATGATACAACACACTACAGTCCTTCCTCATTTACATCAGCCTCTGGAGTCACGCTATCAAAGCTCATCTCCTTTTTTTGACAGGACTCGCATTTTTCCCATATGCCAAACTGGTTTCGATACTTTCCCTTCCCGTCACATCTAAAACAGTTCAATGCCACATACACTGGGGGAAATAAAGCATTAAAGTTTCCCTGAGCGCAGCTTTATGACAATGCCAGTCACTGCACGCTTTGGACTCTGCCAATCAGGCCGCTATCTAATTCAACTTTGATCCCATGAGGATGAGAATTGCCAGAGGTAAGGATTCTCTTTACGGTTCCTTCAGTGAGTTTTCCTGAGCGCTGGTCCTGCTTTTGCACTATTTGCACTGCAATACCTGGAGTAATTTTGTCTCGTGTGATATTCATTATTTAAAAATTGGATTGTAGATTATTTCTACTGTACTGTGATGATGTAACATTGCAAAACAACCTGAAATTTCTGATTCGACAGTTTATACGATAATTATCACAAGCATATGACTCATGTCTGCAAAACGCGATTATTATGAGGTCTTAGGCATCACAAGATCATCAACAGCTGACGAGCTAAAAAGACAGTACAGAAGACTGGCATTGAAATTTCATCCTGACAGAAACCAGCATGCAGACACTGCAGAGCATTTCAAGGAAATTTCTGAGGCATACGCTGTACTTTCTGATGCTGGCAAAAGACAGCGCTATGATCAGTACGGCCATGCCGGTGTCAATGAAAGGTATTCCAGGGCAGATGTTTTTCAAGGTGCACAGGGGGGAGGATTTGATGGTAACGATGCATGGGGGTGGCGCAACAAGGGCGGCTCACTGTACTCTCTTGGAAGATACGATGAAGCCATAACATGTTACAACGAGTCAATCAGAATTGATCCGGACAATCCAGTTGTATGGAACAACAAGGGTCTTGCACAGTATCGTCTTGGCAGGTATGATGAGGCCATACTGTCCTACGAGCAGGTAATCAAGATTGACCCGTGTGATGCAGAAGCGTGGAACAACAAGGGCGATGCGTTAAATTCTCTTGGCAAAAAAGACGAGGCAAAAAAATGCCATGACAAGTCCAAGGAATTGGAATCAGACGAAGAATAATGGTGTCATGGATGGCCCTATTGGAAAGTATTGAAATAATCCATGCAGAAAAGATTTCTCATGTCACAAATCTCATGTGTTCTTTTTGATTTGGGCGGAGTCATGATAAATTGGAATGACTCATGGCTGATTCAAGAGATAAGCAGAGAGTTTGAATTGCCTGAAGAGAAAGTTGCCAAAGAATGGCGCAAGAATCTCCCAGACATCTCAGTTGGAAAAGTAGATGAGAAAAAGTTTTGGCGCACCATTGGAGAGGAGCTTGAATCAGAAGAATTGGCAAACTGCAAAGAATCTCTGCTAGATAGAATGTTTAGAAAACGTGTTTCACTAAATGAGCCAGTCATTTCACTCTCAAAACAAATATCCCAAAACATTCCAGTGGGGATTTTATCAAATACGGAACTAGTTACATTTTCAGTGATTGAAGATTTGATTTCCTTGGATCATTTCAAACACAAATTTTTGTCCTATGAGATTGGTCACATGAAACCCGATGCAGGGATATACAGCCATGTGATTGATAACATTTCATTTCCAAAAGAAGAAGTATTTTTCATAGATGACTTGCAACCAAATGTAGAATCTGCACGCAATGCAGGAATAGATGCTGTACAGTATTCTGATTACCCCGCACTGGTTCAAGAATGTAAAATTAGAAAACTGCTGTAAGGGGTTAGTGAAAAGTATTTTTTAAAATCAGTGAATCGTATCATATGCCTCTTTTAGAAGACTTTTCAGACCAGACAAGTCCTGCTCTGAATTTACTGAAATAACATTTGCAGGCTCCTTTCTGTCTTTTTGAATTTTAATTACAACTGTGTCTTTTTCAGGGGCAACGTCTGCAAACCACCGAAACGTCATTGTTTTTCCAAAGACAATTCTGTGCATTCTGATATCCTCAACTACATTTTCTCCCAGAGAAAAGCAATAGTCTCGAATGGTACCATACAGAGGCAAAACTGTAACTGGAATCTGTTTTTTAAAATCATCATAGGTTCTGCCAGTGCCAAATGAAGCTAGTTTCATGATATGGGAAATTTGGGATAGGATTTGTACCTTTTGTGTTTTAGTGGAATTAGAATTGCCCAGTTATTTTTTCATTGTACTTTTGTGCAAAGTATCTCACAACGGTAAGTGTGATTACAGCATTGATAAAAAACGATATGGCATATACAAAATACAGCGGAATGAAGATAGTCTCAGATATCAAACCCAATGCAAAGCCTGCCAGGAAATTAATCCCTACTAGGACCCAGAACTTTTGGATTCTCCAGCCAGCATAAATTGAGAGCAGCGGGATCAGCGAGTAGATCATCATCCGCCTGATGTTTACTTTTTCTGGAGTAGGATCCAAAACCATGCTAACTTGTCAAAATTTAATCAACATAACTCTATGGAACCAATCCAGATCAGGTTTATTTACAATTTTGAGGATGATTAACCATGGATAGCTGCAACAGTCGTGTCAGGGCATACAAGAACGGGAAAACTTTTGATCAGTGCAGGGACATTGCAGAATCCATGAATCCTGATTTTAAAAAACAAATTGATGAGAAATTAAAAGTGACATGGACTGAGATACTACAGCAGGTGGACAATGACGAGTTGATCTACAAGCTTACACTAAAATTTCTAAGACGGGACGGGTACGACATAGGAAATAGCAAAGTTCCTGAAGTCAAGAAATTCCTAAACTAGTTTACTTGTACCCAGCATTTTTTGGCACCATTGTTTTTTATCTTATTTCTCAAAAAATAACACAGTTCAGCAGATGTTAAAAATCATTCAAAGAGTTTTTGTATCTCTTTGTTGTTAAATCCTGAATTATCAATCACTTTTCGAACCATATCTGAGCCAGGAATCTTTACTACATTTTCACTATATGCATCTCTTAATTTTATCCATTCTTTACTTCTATAATCAGTAAATCGATTAAGAGCCCACACTCTTCTTGTTTCATGTGCAGGATCATTACTGATTGGAATGGAATTTGCAATGTCTTTTAATTTCAAAAATTCTTCACTATGTCTATCCATGTAACAAGCTGGTTGGAATTTTTCAAAATCTCCATCCTCCAAGTATAAGCCATATGTCTCTAATCTAATTTCGAAGGTAGAAGAACTCGATCCATGATCGTAAAAACAATAGTCTCTATGTTCTTCATCCATTGTTTTAACATCATAACCTAAAATTTTACAAACATCTTCAATAGGGATTTTTAGCAATCTTGCAATGTTCTGAGGAGGAACAGTAATCTTTTGATATGATTTTACCTTTTGAATTATTGATTTGTCTTGTAAGGTTGACAGGATTACCACTATCCCACATTAACCCAACTGCCACTAGTGTTGCATTGACTGCACTTTGCTTTTTCATTCCATTTCTCAAAAGTTTTCTTTGAAGGAATTTTTACCACAGTGATACGCTGACACCCAGTACATTGCACCTTAACTGAAGTATTTCCAGCATTCTCATCTACAAACCAGTCTTTGAAACCCAATTATTCACATCCAATTCCATCTTTGTCGCCATCAAATTTATGTGGATCTGGTTGTAAGACAGTAAATTTTTTCTGAGACATATCACTGCAATCCAAGTCAGGTGGGAAAGATGCAATACAAAAATCAGGATATGATTCATCACAATCATTTGTAGTTTCTACAACAGTATCTTTTGCACAACCATGCTTTTGTGCCCATTTTAGTTCTGCAAATTCAGATGAATCACAAAATCTAACCTCCAAGTATCCCAAAGTGGAATCAAGTAACTCTGAACTGAGATTAGCACCATTGCAGTGAACCAACCCAACTATTCTCCCATAGCTGCCAATTACGTATCCATCATCTTCATCAACAGTTACTGTAGAGCCAACAGGACAGATTGTTTCAATGAAATTCTTTGAATCAACACCACCATATCCTTTGAGTTCAGGCGCAGATGCTAGTGAAAATCTGATGGACTCTCCATTAACTTTGAGAGTATCACCATCAATAACTTCAGTTACAATCCCTGCAAAGCATTTTGCAGTTCCCATACAATCAAGACCATCCATATCACCATCAAACACTGGAACATCGTCAATAACTTCTGCAACAGGCATTACATTATCAATACGTTCAGAGTCTCCACCTAATTGACTAGATGCGATTGCTAAAATTACAACAGATACAACAATGCCAATAATTATTTTAGATTTCATTATGATGTAATCAAAACTTTATAAGCTTGCATTCTTTACCTTCTGCACGACATTCAGCGCAGTACAACAAAGGAATTCTAGCTTCGCCGATATTTTTGAAATTCAAATGTGAATCCATAATATGACCGCATTCAGCGTTTTGACATTTTGTATCTTTATTATCATAAAGTGTTTGAATTGAAGATTCTCCCATAACTTTTTGATTTTTTTAATAGATAAATTACTATCGAATGTTATAGAATACACATCAATAGTAATGAAATTCTTAAATCAAAATTCAACTTATACAATATGTGGCAACAATTGAGGATCTCAGAGACGATATTCTAAAGGCAACTGGCCAGCAGCAAGAACTAATGGAGTTGAGGAAAAAATTCCTAGGTTCTAAAGACAACGAAGATCAAATGAATGCATTCAAGCTGACAACTCAGATCATGAAGTATGAGGATTTCATCAGAGACACTGAAAAGCAAATCAGAGTAATGAAATAGAATCATACCCAGAGTATCACCTGAGAAAATAGAATCTACGTTTAATATCCATAAATTCAGAAATTCATCATGAAAAGTGTCCTAGTGCTAGCTGCACTGATTGCAATTTCTGGGATAAGCACAGCATACGCTCAGGATTCAGGAGGAGTGGATGTTGATGGTACTTGGCATTTGGGGGAGGGTCTCAAGAAAGGAGACTATTTTGAATATACTTTGTGTGAGATTGATTTGAATGGATGCTCGCCAGTTGAATTAAAAATTTGGATCAAAGGTGATACGATAAATGTCAGTGAGACATTATGGGATGCACAAATTCTGGTAATAGACGGAGAGAAAACAATCAAAGGCTCATGGGGGTTGGGAAAGACTGTTCCGACTCCAATTCTATTTGATGATGACTTGTCAGACTATGCAGTTGCATTCAAGTCATCAATTGCATGGCTTTCAGCTTATGCCACATCAAATGAGAAGGACAGGATTCACGGACCACAAGAGTTCAGGAGCTCATCATGGGGTGCATTGGGTCCAGTTGGCGGAGGACTAGAGTCGTATCTGATTCCAAGCAGGGTAGAATCAATTGTGTTACCTGACAGGACAACTGACAGTGTAATAGTTGGATGGTATAACGATAATGACAATGAGATATGGCTAGTAGATGACTTTCCATTTCCAGTTAAAGCATTAGCATATGCTGGAATTAATTCAGACACTCCACCTGTAATGTTTGAGTTTGAGTTAACACAATACAAAGAAAATATTACAAAGGATCCGTTTGCAGAGATTGCAGAAACCATACAGCAATCAGATTTGTTAAATTGCAGCAAGGAATTTTTAGATTACACCAGTGACAGAGTATCTACAAACACATATTCAATGACGATACAATACAATTTTTCTCCAGCTTTCCCAATTGAAGGATGTGAGATTGATTGGAAGATTAATTTTTACAACAAATACAATGACATGGAAATTCTAGACCAGGTAAACTATGACATATGGGTAGTAGATGAAAATGACAGCATACTATACTCTTATGCTGAATCCATTAGCAAGGAAAAACTATACAGTGATTTTGGACAGGTAGACCATAGACTGCCAGTAGAATATTCAGGATTGGTAAGATATGCGATATTTGTGCACGGATTGGGCCCTGAAGACAATGTAAATGGAGAGAAGAGTGGGTATTCAATAATTGAGATCGAGGTAGAAGAGAATCCATTGTTAAAGAAGACCAATACAGATACTACAGAAACTGTACCATCAGTAATTCCTGAATGGATTAAAAACAATGCAGGATGGTGGGCAGACGGTTCGATAGATGATGATGCGTTTATCCAGGGAATAGGATTTTTAATCAAAGAGGGGACAATATCAGTAGAATCAACATCTCAAAGTGATACGGATGCAAAAGAAATTCCTGCATGGATTAAAAACAATGCAGGATGGTGGGCAGACGGTTCGATAGATGATGATGCGTTTATCCAGGGAATAGAGTTTCTAGTTAAAGAAGGAATTATTCCAGTATAAAAAAAATAGTATTAGATAAAAAACAATCAGTTATGTATGAAAGAAAAAAGTACAACTTGTGCAAAGCAGTAATGAAATATCACCATTAGAATGGTTAACACTTAATCAATTTCTACTTGAAATAAAAAAAGTCAAATTCCCATGTGTGTCAGTTTATTATCCATATGGAAAGGGTGCTCAAACAATATCATTACTACAAGAAACAAAAAGAAATGAGTCATTTGAAAAAATTGAATTAAAAATTCAAACCAGAATCAAAGAATTAAAGAAAAATCCGCCAACTGCAGGAAAGTTTGCAAAGACTCTGTGTATTTTTGGATGGATAAATAACGGTAAGGTAACTATCAAAGAAGTTGGAACATCAAAGAAATTACCATACATCTACATGGCAAGCAAAAAGCCATACACAAAGCCATTTGAGGATGTTCTCAAAACAAATTATGACGTATTGCTAATTACACTAGACCAAAAGACTGCAAGAATTCAAAAGTTTCATGGAAACCAAATAGTTCAAGAATCAAAGTTGAAAATTGACTTGCAGGGAAGGCACAAAAAAGGCGGACAAAGCCAGGGGAGGTTCCTCAGAGCAAGACAGACCAAAATTCATGTTTTCTTTAAGAAAGTTGCAAACAAGGTCAGAGAAATGGATGGTAGTTCAGAATTAATTTTACTAGGAGGATCAGGTGTTGCAAAGACAGAGTTCTTTGATGAATTAAATTCAGAGTTGAGGGAAAAATGTAGGTTTGTAGAGGATTTGTCATTTTCCACACCAATTAACGATGTGTACTCTAAAATGATCAGCAGACTGTACGAGTATAGAAAAAGACACGTTGCAGAAATTATTGCAAAATATGAGAAATTATTCAAAGAAGGACTAACTGCAAAAAGAAATGATGTTATTTACAAGGCACTAGAAATTGGAGCAGTAGATACCCTAATTGTTTCAGTAAACTATCACACCAATGTACAGTTTAAAAAAATACTAAAGATGCTAGAGATTGCAAAGAACACATCATGCAAGATTGAATTTGCAGTGAGTCCAAAAATTATCAAGAAATTAGAAATTGATAATGCCGTACTAGCTATATTGAGATATAAAATAAAATAATAGAAAGGCAATTTGAGATTAAGACCAAACTCGTGAAAGTTTGATGACATCTCTTCGCTTAAGATCAGAAAACGAAAGCGCTTTTCTGATGACAGCGATGTCTTAAGGTCTGAAACGATTGTTTTCAGACGACAGACGTCCTTTCTGATTACTATAGGTGACTTTGATATTTAACTAACACTATCATTTCCTACTATTGGAACTTCCAATAATATCAGATAGTGTTTTTATTAGGAAGAAAAAATTTGGAGAATATCTTGAAGATTGCAGTAATGGGTATGGGAGTGGCAGGATCATATCTAATGGCCAGACTAAAAGATTCTAAACACGATGTTACAGGATATGAAAGAAGTGCAGAAGAGAGACATGACTCTATTTGTGCGTGGGGAACAATCAAACCAATACTAAGAGAATTTTGCAAAAAGACTGATAGAAATTTTGATGATTTTCTAATTCATGATGGAAAAAAGATGCATGTGAAAATGAATGATGATATCAAATTTGATATCGGATTACACGGAATGTGCACATACAACAAGCTGGCATTAATCAAAGATTTCATTAAAGACTCCAAAGTAATCTACGGAGAAGCACCAAAGTTAGAAGAGTTAGAAAAAGAGTATGATTTGATAGTTGACTGTACTGGATTTGGCAGAGCATATCTGCCAAAGATGGAAGAGGATTTCTTTTTGCCAACTTATGAATACAAAGTTGAGTATGAAAACGGGGTTCCATATGATGACTTTTACATTGAGCCATTTCCAGGAATGTCGGGATACTTTTGGTATTTCCCACTAGGGGAGAAATGGGCCCACATTGGCGCAGGAGATTACAATAAACAGCACATCAAGGCAACTGATGCATTTCTAAAAAAACATGGCGGCAAGGTTCTTCAAACTAAAGGAAGGCCAATCAGATTGGCAACCCCAAACAAGTGCAAGCCATTTTACAAAGGCAAGGTCGTAGGAGTTGGAGAATCAATTGGTACGGTTTATGCATTGTTAGGTGAAGGAATCATTCCATCGATGCAGTGTGTTGATATTTTTATGGACAACATTGGCGACATGCAAGCATATGAGAAAGCAGTGGATAAGCATTACAAGATATACAGCAAGGTCTTTAATTTTGTTCGAGCAAAAATTCACAAGGACTTTAGTTTCATCAAAGCACTGCCAGACTTTATCTCAATATTTCTATACATGAAAAGAAACGAGGACAGGTTTGGAATGGATATTAGAATTTCTGATTTGATGAAAGTAGCTAAAGCCTAAGACTAGGATATAGTCATCAATCCTTCCTTGATCAAGAATTGCAATCCTTGGATAAAGGAATCATCATCAACTGAGCCTTCTGCCCACCATCCAGCAGTGGTCTTAATCCATGTTGGAACCTCGTTACTGCCGCCTGTAGAACCTTGTTGAGTTGTAGGAATTTCCATTAATCCTTCTTTGATGAGAAATTGTAATCCTTGGATAAAAGAATCATCATCAACTGAGCCTTCTGCCCACCATCCAGCACTGTTTTTTACCCATTCAGGTATTGCACCAGACGTATCAGCACCAGAAGTTACTTCAAATGAGATTATTGCAACAGTAGCTTTTGTAGAACCATACTGTGCTTTTGCAACATGTTTTCCATCAGAGAATTTCTCACCCAACTCTACAGTATGAGTAAAAGTATAGTCAGGATTTACAATGGTTTTTTGTGTAACAACTAGGTTAGATGAGGAATCAAAAACAGAGATTCTCAATGAGCGTTTCTCATCATATTTGCTCACGGTTCCAGAAAACACTACAGAATCCCCAAGGGAATATGTTTGATTATCAGAAGCAATCTCAACTGTAAAATTATTAGAACTGCTTTGTTCAGGTGCACCACCATAAGCAAATGCTTCCCCAAGTGAGGAGACCACAAACAATGACATCATGCCAACTAGGAGAATTTTATTTAATTTCATAAGCAACACAGTACATTTCTTTCTTCATTTAAACGGTGAGTGTGTAAATTGTATTATTACAACATTTAGGAGAAACTAACAGAGCCAAACCCTTCTCTGTTTGTCCTATTTGATGCCATGTTGTAATCGTAAATTGTTTTAGAATATGCTTGTAGTTCTTCTTTCATTTTATCTAAATTATCAGCCAGATAAAACCCAGGACAGTCCCCTGTGAATTGATATGTCGCATGTACACGTGCCAATCCTTTTTCATTTTCAAGCCAAGATGCAAATGGGTACAAGTAACATACTCCAGGTCTGTCAGGGTGCATACTGCATCCGCCCTTGTCATCAAGGAACCTGCAAGAGATGTGAGTTCCATCATCAGCTTCTGTCTCATCAGTTTTTCTTTTTAGATTAACAGTAGTCATTGTAGTCATTTGTCCAGATGGACCTGGCTCAGTATACGTGGCAGTAAGTGTTTCATTTTTTATAAAATCAGATGTGTTTTGATATTTTAGTCCCTTGCCAATTGTGATTAAATCGTCAGACGTTAGTGGTAGCCTGCCTTGTCTGTCACAGCAATTATGACAATCAGGCCAAAAGCATGTCCATAAAATGTATTTTTTCTCAGTGATAAGATAGGGCACATGAAATACCACATTTTTTACCTTAACTGCATAATCAGAGACTTGTGTAATTTTTCCCAACATAAAATCACGAATGATTGGATCCACATCCCAATCTTTTTGCAACAAAGTAAGTGATTCTTCAATTTCTTTTTGAGACAACTATCAAGTTATAACATCTGAAACTGTTATTATTAATGTTGAGTGAAAAAGGCAAATACGCATCAGCAACAGAGCATAGGAGATTTGTATGGGCAGAAATTATTTGGCCACTAGTTTTAGAACTAAATGAGGTCGTGTTTACATTAAAACAATTTCAAAATAAAAGACAAAGAGTATGTGAAGAGAAAAATGTTTCAATAAATATTCCATCAAGAGGATTAGCATCATTACTTCAAAAAGGAATTTTGCTAAAAGAAAATAGCATCTATTCAATTCATTTTAAATTAATTCCATACATGAGATTAAAAGCTACATGTGATTATGCAACTGCAATCCATGAAGTCAGAGTAAAGTGAT
>Ga0209362_1000710_pt1 | contig 28903 bp, 29 predicted proteins | sample SaaInlV_165m_DNA_FD_184680 | JGI IMG/M metagenome (GOLD analysis project Ga0209362, IMG submission 184680) | Marine microbial communities from expanding oxygen minimum zones in the Saanich Inlet - Saanich Inlet SI037_S3LV_110m_DNA (SPAdes)... | ecosystem: Environmental > Aquatic > Marine >... | reverse complement strand
ATTCTCTTTTTAAAGTTTTAACACTTTTCAAAAGTGTTCAAGTGTTATATATTCGGTAACGACTCGTCAACACATGGCAGATCAAAGTTTAATGGGATATGTCGGTGCATTTATTGCAGTAGCAATTATGCTCGGTATCGGAACATTAATTCTAGGTGGAGCTGCAACCGATTGTACAGGCTTAGAGGGTTACGATTCAACAACCCCAGCAAGTTCAACTGGATGGGCTCTCCAATGTATCAACAACAACACCCAATCACAAGCTGGCTATAATCTCTTGATTATTACCTTGATTGTATTGGCAGCAGTAGTTGTTCTTACAGTCGTCAGAATGTTATCTTAGAAAAAGTAAAATTTTTCGAAGTTTCATTCATGACTTCCTTTTTCTTTTTAATTCTAAAAAGTTAATTACTCGGTAAAATATCGTTAAAGTATTGAGCTCTCTAGTATATCTCGGACTTTCTCTTGTACTTTTCGTAATAACTTATGGTGTGGCTTTTACAATTATGCCAATGATTTTTGGGGCTTTCTTTAATGTTGCAGACATTTCTGGCCTGTTAGATCCTACTGCTTGTGACACCTCACCTACCTCTGCTGCTTGTCAGTGGGGAACAATATACGAAACAAACGAGGACACTGTTCAGTATCTTGTTCCCCTCATGCCAACCTTGGGTATTGTAATTATCATAATCAAGGTCCTAATGACAGCATCTGCCAGGGGTAGAGATTGAACCCTGTATTATTTCTCATTCCATTACTGTTAGTGATAACTGTACCAACTGCTTTTGCTCAAGTTGTAGAAACCAAAGGTCAGAACTATGACCTCGTTGAGAACTTTTTTATCGGTGAAGCCAACTGGGTTTCACACCCTGAAAGAATTATGGACGGTGGGTGGAAAAACTATGCACTAAGCAATACTGCTGAGAAAGTAATCTTTAACACAAATTCCGTTGGTTCTTTTATTTTCGATAAGAACAGTTGTTCATATTCAATCTATGAAAACGGTTTCAACGGTGAGCAAATCATTCCAAGTGTAAGTGCAGTTGCAACGTATCTTAACAATGGTCAATGGCAAAACCTTCCTGTAAATGATGAAGCCTGTACCGTTACAGTTTCAGAATATGAAGATAGTGTCTTTCTTACAAGTACCAAAGTAATTACTGAGGATATTACAGAAGATATTTTCATTGATTACACTGGAACTACTGAGAACTTTTACGGTAATGCAACTAACGCAAATTTTAATTTAATTCAAAGTAGCAACGGAACTAACACAGGATATTTCAATGGGGAAACTAGAGTATTAGAATCAGTTGAAGTAGGAAAATTCGTACAAGAATTAAGACTAGATATTAATTCAGGATTCAAAGAAACTTTCAAAGTAACACATGACGGTTCAGAAGAACTAGGAATTTCGCAGACCATACATTCAGGGGAATCAATAACCATTGGTCAAACTGTAATTGATATTGCAGAATTAAACGGACAAAGTTTTGATAGACAATTCATCATAGACAATGAAGCAGAAATTCTAGCCATTACTGACAGTGTAAAATATGATTTTGATACAGGTATTGAAAGTCTAAGTAACGTGAACATTATCTTTGATGGTGATTACAAAGTTAATTTGGATTATGCTGGTGGTGGATTCGTAGGTTATCTGGAAATTGACCCTACCTTTACTCAAAGTGGTACAGCAATATCCGTTAGAGATTCATCAGGGGTTACAGGTTCAGTATGTGCTGGTAATTCATTATCTCTTAATACTGATTTCAGAATTGACAAACAATCTTCAAACAGTAATATCAATACAAACTGTATAATTTCAGCACAGAAATTTGACGTTACTTCATTACCTGATGCAATAGTAATTACTGATGCTCAAATCAGTTATACCGTTACAGGTGTAAATGGAGTTGGTGAGAATTGTGAATGGACAAGTTTAGAAAATGACCCTGACACATTAACAGCACAACAATTATGGAATGATATTACAGGTGATGATGGAACTACAACTGTATTTTTAAATGAAAATTCATGTACTACCACAGGTAGTAAAACCGTTACACTTGGTTCATCAGTTTATGCAGATATTGCAAATGAAGTTAGTACAGGGGATAACGAGTGGGCAGTTGGAATTAAACATGCTTCAATGACAAGGACTGCAACTTCAACAAATACCCCAACTCAAACTTTCAGTAGTGCCACTTTAGATTTAACATACACAGTCCCAATAGCACCTCAACCACCAACTGGACTTACAACTGTCACAGGTATTCCGATAGAACTTGACTGGACTGCCCCAGTTGACAACGGTGGTAGTTCCATCACAGGCTACAAGGTGTACCGAACACTAAACGAGTTTGCACTATCTGAGTTGCCTGATAATTCTGCAAATTCAAACGGTGTAGATTTTATTGATAATGAGTTTTTGGTGCACGATTCTAGTCTTGTATCAGGTACATTAACAACACCAACAATAACCAAATCTGCTGGTACAGTTAACTCAGGTCAAACACATACAGGATTTGGAAATTCATGGGGATTTGATGGGGGATTAAAGACATACGTTACTGATTCAATGGATTTGAGTGGGGATTGGACTTTATCATACTGGTGGGAACGTGATGGTTCAAGTGGTGTCCAGTCGCCAATGTATTTTAATAACGGTGTAGTTTATCTATATCATTATACCGATAGTAACCCATCTTCACATTATCAGGGAATAGGTTCTAACAGTGGTGCTCCTAGTGGCTGTGGTACATCATGGTCGCCTAACTCATGGCAACATACTACTTTTACAGTTTCGTCAGGAACAATACAAGTATATCTTAATGGCGTTGCTTGTGGCAGTTCTTGGACACAGACAGGATTCACAAACCATAAAATTCCAATAGGTATGAAATATGAAGAACATACTGGTGCTATGACAAATATGCTTGTAGGTTCTATGGACGAAATAGTATTCTATGATAGAACACTAACGTCAGGGGAAGTTACATCATTATATGGTGGCACATTACCAACATCTCAAACATTATACTATTCAATGGATTCAACATCTAATCTGAATAATGAAGTATCTGCATTAATTACGTCTATTTCTGATTCATCTGTAAACTCTATACCTATTACAGGAACTACAACATCAACAACTGGTGTCATATCCACAGGACTTCAAGACCCTAACCTATCTTTCACTGATAGTAATATTCCTGACAATACAGATGATTTCTCGATTGGAAGTTGGGTGAAACTTGATACAACACCCATCAACACCAAACTTCTCGGACTCAATGACGTAACATTCAATGTCGGAACGACCAGTGCAAGTGTTGACGGTATTGCTACTGTAAATTATAAAGTCCACTCATTCACAAGTTCAGGTAACTTCCAAATTACTTCGGGTTCAGGTAATGTAGATTACTTGATGGTCGCTGGTGGTGGCGGTGGCGGTGGTTCTAAAACTGGCAACTCAGGTGGCGGTGGCGGTGGTGCTGGTGGTATGTTACAAAATACTGCAAGTTTGTCAAGCAATACTTATTCCATTACAGTAGGTCAAGGTGGTACTGGTGGTATCGGTGGATATGGTACTGGAAACGGTGGGTGTACTGGCGATGATGGTACTGATTCAACATTTAATTCATTAACTGCTATCGGTGGCGGTGGTGGTGCTGGTGGTTCAGGTCAAGGTGGTAATTGTGCTCATGGAGTAGGAAATGATGGCGGTTCTGGCGGTGGCGAGGGAACGTATGGACAATACGGTACAACTTCATCGCCTTATTACGGTACAGGAACATCTGGACAAGGTAATAACGGTGGGGCTCAAGTTCCTTATGGAACAGGCGGTGGCGGTGGAGCTGGTTCAGTAGGTGGTACTGGAACAAGTTCTACTAGCGGTTCAGGTGGTGACGGTTTATCATCAAGTATAACTGGAACTGCAACTTTCTACGCTGGTGGTGGCGGTGGAGCTGGTTATGACTCTAACGGTGGAACAGGCGGTTCAAGTATAGGTGGTGACGGTGGGGCTCACGGTGGCACATCAAACGCATACGGTGGCGGTAATGGAGTAGCTAATACAGGTTCAGGCGGTGGCGGAGCTTCAATATGTACGAGTTGGGCGTGTTCTAGTGGGGCAGTAGGCGGTAGTGGTTCAGATGGTATTGTAATTGTAAAATACGTTGATGATGGTTCCATAACTGCAACTGGTGGTACTGTAACTACAACAAGTGCACAATCACCAATAACAATAATTAATGCCAATGGATTAACTGACAACACTTCAAGTCCACAGCATTACACTTTCACTAGAGATGGCAACGACTGGAAAATTTATCAAAACGGTGTGAGTGAAGCAACTGCAACGGATTCTACAAGTTTGGGAACTAATGTTGGAAATAATTATTCTACTAATCTAGATGGAATGATTGACGAATACTTTGTCAATTCTGATGTGCTAACTTCAACTGAGATTGATAATATTTATGACAGGGGTGTAGTACCAACACTACTGACAACTGTAACTGCAACTGAACATGACGACAGTACGGTTGTTGGTGGAAATAACTATTATTACTCAGTCAAGGCTACCAACGCAATAGGCGATTCTGATTTCCTTACACCTTTCGTTAGTGGACTTGCTGGAACTCCACCAGGGGTTCCAACTGGCGTAAGCACTGCAATTAACAATCCAAATACTACACCATTGGACATTACAGTTTCATGGTCTGCACCAACTAATGTTGGAAGTGGAACGCTTACTGGATTTGAAATTTATCGTGACGGTGTATTAGTTGATACAGTTGGATTGGTTTCAAGTATACCTAATACAGTTCCAAGTGGGGGTGGCACTTTTGTCTATTCAATGAAGGCAGTTTCAACTCATGGAACTTCTGGACTTTCTGGAACTTCAAGCATTACAACACCAAGCATACCTGACACACCAGCAGCACCAACTGGAAGTATCAATGATCCAAACGGATCTCCATTGGATGTTACTGTTTCATGGGTAGCTCCAAATGCTGGTGGCTCAGCAATTACAAACTATGACCTTTATCGTTCATCAACTTCAGGCAGTGGATTTACAGTTATTCAGTCTGGAGTTACTGGCCTTACTCATACTGACACGACTCCAAGTGCTGGAACTTGGTACTATACAGTTGCAGCAAATAACCTTGTTGGTTCTTCACTACAATCCCCTGAACTGTCAGTTTCAACTCCAAGTGTTCCAAGTGCAGTTTCTGACTTGGCTGGAAGTACTGTAAGTGATACAGCAATAAATCTAACATGGTCAGCACCTAGCAACGGTGGATCAAATATTATTGACTACTCTGTTTATCGTGACGGTGTTTCCATTGATACAGTTACAACCCCTGGCTACTCTGACACTGGACTTACACAACAGACATCATACACCTACACTGTCTATGCAAGAAACAATGTTGGAACTTCCTTGGTAAGCAACAGTATATCACAGGAAACTCATGGCGTACCAGCAGTGGTTCCGTCATTCCAGGCAACTTCAGCAGCACTTGATGCAATCACTTTGTCATGGACAGAACCTAATGATTACAATTCAGCAATTACAAGCTATGTCATTGAAAGGGAATCGCCTGTCGGTGGTGGCTTTGCACCTTTGGACACTATCAGTCCAGCCACAACTTACTCTGATACAGGACTTGTTTCAGTTCAGGAATACAACTATCGTATCAAGGCTGTAAACTCATATGGTAATGGACCTACAACTACTTCAAGTACGATAACATTACCAGCCCCACCAACTGATGTTGTCGTAACTCCAAGTACAAGTACGTCAGAATTGACAGTTACTTGGAACACACCTACCTTGACTACTGGAATTACAGGCTATCAGATAGTTAGAGAGGATGGAGTTGGCACAGGATTCAACCCAATAACAATTGCTTCTGGAACTTCCTTTACTGACACAGGACTCTCAACTAACATTTACTATAATTACAAAATGGCTTCAGTAACAGTTCAAGGAAACTCTGCATACTCTAACACTTATGTCCAAACAACATACCACTTGCCTAACGGAGTAGAAAGTCTTACTGCAACTTCAGGTGAACTGATTGATGCTGGTCTTTCATGGTCAGCCCCATCGGTTCCATATGGCTACATCACAGGATATGAAATCTATCAGTCAACTACTGGAACGCCTAATGTACTCATTGACAGTATAACTGCAACAAGTTACACTGCAACTAACTTGGACCCAACTGTAACATACTACTGGCTTGTCGCCCCTGTGACAATACATGGCTCAAACAGCACAGGCAATATTGCAAACGCAACTGCCACATCTGAAATCATAATTGGCGACATTGAACTAAGTACGGATGTCAATACTGACACAGCCCCGATATTATTTGATCAGGTAAGAACTGGAAACTCGACTGCATTGACAGTTACATATCCAAACACATATGATCTTACCTGTGAAACTGAATACAAGTTTGGAAGAAATACACAAAGCTATTCCAACTTAGTTCCTGTAACTGTTTCATCTACTCAATCATCACATACATTCAACTTTAACAATTCTGCCAATGAGATAATCTCTGTACGTTGTTATGATGAAAATACCAACCCAGGTGGTGTAAATCCAAATGATCCAAATGACGGAAAGGACCAAATCAACTTTTCAACACAGCCAATTGTAACACAGGTAAATGACTTCCAGAAAGGTCTGTATGGAATTTCAGGTGGTTTTGGAGCTTTTGACTTGGCCACATTGTTTGTAGTGATTATCTCAATGGTCGGATTTAACAGAAGAAACCCAGCAGTAGGTGTAGGTATCATGGTCACATTCATCGGGGCTATGGCATACTTTGGAATAATTGAAACCCCAACTATTGTGATGGGTGCAATCGCATTGGTGACAGTATTGGCAATAGGAGTTGCGAGGAACAAGTTATGATAGACAAGGCATTAATGATTATCATATTCATGTACGCAGTAGGGTTTTCCATGCTGGGCGTTCAATATACTTTGGCAGACACCTTTGGAATTACCATGACAAACATGGAAGGCACTCCGATAAAATCTGCATTACATGGATTCATCAAAGACGATGAGATCAATGAAAGAACTCAAAACATTGTGTCTGCAAACTTCCAGGGAAACAGCACATACTTTGACAAGGTAGAAACCTTCACGACAGGTGCTGCCTTTGTCGCATGGGAACTGGTCACTCTAATGACAGGAACTTACATCTTTTACATCATGTTTCTCTTTGGGGTTCCAGAGATTTTCGTACTTGTGTTTGTCACGCTTTACGTCTTGTTACTTGCCAGGGCAATACTTGGGTATGTCAGAGGAATTTGACCGAGTGCAAGTGCAACTACGAGTGTGATGAGGATTGTTCATGTATTTGCGATTTTTGTTTTTGGGATGTCTAATCTCTTTTCAAAAACAAGGTCAGAATATTTATCACAACATAAAGAAGTAATACGATAAAGAACAAAAAGTGCATTATCACCCATATCGGATTTAATAATGTGATCTTATCTGTGGTAACGTCTGTCAGTGTAATTATTGCATTGTTTGAATCCAACACCTGATCTGCCAATGTTTCAGTTGACAGATAAATATCCACACCAGCATTGGCCAGTACAAATGCACAAAGCATACTTGGAATGAGCCAGATAACCCTGACAGCCGACTGTGATACTGTCATTGGGGTTTCCTTAAATGAGGAAATGATCAGCATAATAATTCCAGCATAACAAACCAAAGCATACACGCCAAACTCAAGTATGCTCATATCAGACATGATCTCTTATAATTTTGCTAATATATTAAATATTACCGAGTTATTAACAAGTCATGGTTCTTGAACAGGACAAACCACAGGCAAGTCAGGCACAGGCAGTCTTAGACGAGCAACAATACCAAAAAGACCTGGCACAATACAATCAAGACTTGGAAAAATACAACAAGGAAAAAGAAGAATATGACAAACAACAAAAGAAAATAGCTGATGCAAAGGCAGCAGAAGAAGCAAGAATCGCTGAGGAAAAAAGAAAGGAAAAAGAAAAGGCTGACAAACGTGCAGCACAGTATAAGGCAATAGAGGAAAAATATGCTAAACAATATGCAGATAGTTTACATGCTTATCAAAATGCACCAAATCCTACCCCCCATCAAATTTATTCAGGCTATAAGGCAGGGTATGTAAATAAAAAAAATTATGATACAAGAAATAAAGAAATTAACAAACAGCACCAAGCTGAATTAACAGAATTAAGAACAGAACATTATACTGCTGACGGATTTCCTTTTGTAAATGTAGGTACTGTAACTCGTGATGCTGGACAACTGTTAGGTGATATTGCTATGGGTAGGGGAATGGGTTACAGAAACATCTCGGCACAAGGTCGCCATCAAGTTGAATTAATAATGGCAAAGAGAAATTTGTTAAGTGGAAATATTACTGAGTCACAATATTTTGAACAAACAGGTCAGTCAAAATCCAAGAAACAAGCTTACGATAAACAACAAGATGAAATGCGTTCGGCACAGGCTAGGGCACAAGTTGCTGGGTATTTGGCTGCTGATGCAAAACATTGGCAAAGTGTTGCAAGTGGAAATTATGATGCCAAATATCCCACTGAAAGTGCACCAACACTGCACCCAGCTCAAAAAACTGATGATCTTACAATATTAAATGATGTTAAAAAATCTGGAATCAAATTAGACAGTCCTGAAACAAAAGTAGAAACAAAGGATCATGGATATTACACAGAAACGATATTAAGTTCAATTAATACTGCTGCTGCTAAAACTAAAAATAATTCTCAACAAATAGCAAAATACATTACAGTCAGTGATCAAACTTTCAAAGTTCCTGAAACTCCAAACACGCCAAAGATTCCAGTAAGGACAAACACCTCATCAAGAAAAGGTGTCAATGAAGCAAACATCTTGCAAAAACAATACGTTCAAGACTTGAGAGATGGAAAAATCAGTTTGTATCAGGCACTTACAAAGCCACGAACTCCCCAAATGATTTCCAAAAACAATACTATCAACCTTAACCAATACCTGACTGAACGTGGTTATGACGTAACCAAACCTGAAACAATTCCTGATTCAGTTTTAATGGATCGTGTGAAATATGATGCTGCAAGAAAACAGGCAAGTGATCCAAGTAAACCGATGGGCGACTTGAGAAAACTTGTTCCTAGTCAGCCACAGGTTTCTGACAATGTAATACAACAAAGAAACAAAACTATGGAAAAGTATGCAGTTGATAAGGGTGGTTCTTTCATCGGTTATGGTCCTGATGGCACACCAGTTCAGGGAGCTCCGTTTATGAAACAACAGTTCCAAGTTACGACAGCAGACGGAAAGGTTAGAACTTTTAACAGTTTGGAACACGCAGAAAAATTCTCACAAAGAATGACAACTACACAATATGAAGTGTCTTACAGTGAACCTACCTTAATTCCTACATTGACTGGATCAGTTACACTTCAAGAACCAGTTACCAAAACCTTTGACTCAAAAGAAGAAGCCCAATCTTTTCTTGACAAACGTCAGGCAAGTTTGCCATACACACAGGATGCAAAGATTCTGCCACTGGAACAGATGTACAGTGGCTATGATCAGTTTGTGAAAGAATCAATTCAAAAAGCAAAAGCACATGAGGGAAAAGAAAGCAGTTGGATTTACGAAGGTGGTGCAGCATGGGCTAGCTTTGGTGGGGATATGCTTAACCTGGCAACTATGGGTGGGGATCTTTTGGACAAGTATGTTTTGGACAGACCAACTATACCAAAACAGCCGATCACAACAATCCCGACATACTATGACAAGGGAACTGAAAAGGCATTAGAGGGAATCGAGATTACTGAAACTGGCATAACTGGCGTTCCGTCTTTTAACCCACTTGACAAAAACAATATCGCTTCCAAATGGTATCAAGGTGCTGTAAAACAATGGGAAAAACAAACCACTGCACAAAACATCGGACAGTCAACAGTTGCAATTCCTCTGGCAATAGTTGATGTAGTTTCAGCAGGGCAATTTGGAACAAGTATAGTTAGAAAATTAGGTCCTGGCATTACAAAGGTGGCAACCAAAATTGCTTCTACTCCGAGGATAGTTACCAAAGTCGTTGAAGCTTCAGTTAGTGTGAAACCAAACATAAAGAATCCGTCATATGCAAATTACAATATCAACTCACTTGCAAACCCTGACAGAATTGACTTGAATCTAAAGGGTGCTGATTATTATGATAAAGGATATGATTTAAAATCACCAAAACCAAAACCATTGAACTTACAATCACCGTCATTCCAAGAAGATGTTATAAAATCAATTGGTAAAAGTGATGCTACTACGATGTATGGTACTACAAAAGAACCTTTTGCAAATCCGTTTGTGAAATTTTGGGATAAGGTTACACCAAAAGAACCACCTAAACCAAGTCAATATACTGCTGCAACACAAAGCGATGTAATATTATCCAGAAATACTTTCAAAAAAACATCTATTAATTTAGGCGAAGAAGTTTCTCAAATTGAAAGAAACCCAATTAATATTGCTGGTAGAAATTTCTATGGATTTACAAGCGAAACTGTTTCATTAGAAAAATCCAAATATATTAGAAATATCAAAGGTGAAAGATTACCACCACCTGATTATGTTAGGGCTTCCAGTGATTTTATAGACTTTCAAAAATCACTTGAGCCAAAACTACCACAGAGATACTCAAACATTGTTGGAACAATAAAATTCTCAGAGGGATTTGTTCCAGGCAAACCGACTAGACAATACAAACCATTCAAGCCAAAAGAAGTCGAAGTCGATTCAGGTTACAAGGCTGACGGAAAAGTTGGGAATATTCTTTCTGATACAGTGTCTACTTCTCCACTTACAGTAAGAAGTACAAAGCCTGACAAGATTGCAAGATTACCAAAGACAGGCCAAGCTCCAATAACCAAGACACCAAGATATGCAGATATTGATTCTCCTAAAACACCAAAGACAGGCAACGCCCCTATTGGTTACATCACGCCAAAGTCAAAACCAAGACCAAAGGCTTCATCATTTACCAATATGAAATCAACTGCAAAGAAAATCAACTTGCCTAAACCTGACGATACGCCAAAACCAAAAGAAACATCACAGATTCTTATGCCACCAGTTGTAAAACCAAAGATAAAGAAAAAATCAACACCAGCACCATTAGATCCAATCATTGATGCCAGTGCAGATACACCAATACCAACTGGAACTGCATCTAACAAAGCCCCAATAGTTCCACCTGTACTGTCCTACAAAGAAGAACAAAAGAAAATAAAGCCAAAGAAAGCCACTTCACAAAGCAGTATAATTTCAGGTGTGACTGGACAGGTCGTACAGCCAAAGGTTCAACAAAAAATTGTTTCAGGTATTGTGACAAAACAAACCGTTAGGTCCAGACAAACCCCTAGGGCTGCAACAAAAATATCACAGACTCCGATAGTGGTTCAGTCAGCCCCACAGAAAATTGCCCCTACAATCAAACAAAGTTTACGTTCTTCTCCAAGACCAAGACCAAGACTACGAAGCAAACCAAAATTCAGATTCAGGGCAAGGGTTAGACCAATTCAGTCACAGCCTGATCCGATACCAGGCAGGGCTAGGACAGTTATTGGATTTGCCCCACCAAGCGAAAAGAAAAGTGAAAAGAAAAAGGAATCAAAGAAGAAGAAAAGAAAAGAGTTTCTTGGCAACACTAGACTGGACAAGATAGAGGGATTGTTCAGACGTAGTGAGATAATATCAGGCGACAAGAGGGTGGCCAAACAGGAGAAACTTGACAAGGCTTTCAAGGAAAACAAAAAGAAAACTAGGAAAAAGAAACCAAAGCAGTCATTCAGTCAGAAGATGGGAATTGTCAGTAAGGGATTCAAAATTTAACAGGTCAATTTAATTTATTAAATAATTTACTTATTTTACAACATAATCTTTTATACCCCGACAGACAACGTATTGGATATGCCTGAAAAAAAGATTATGTGTATCAACACTACACCTGACGTTGCCTTGCAACTGGACAGAATTTTTCATGACTCGCCTATTGTAAGAAAACTGGGGGAAAAATGTGGATATACAAATACATCGACTTGGCTAAAGATTGCAGTATTATATCTAGTGCTTTCAAATCCAAGTGCAGAAAAACTTGCAAAGTTGCACAAATCCTGTAAAACAGATTCTGATCTTTTAGCAACATTAGAGGGAGAAGTCAAACTTGCAAACTAACTGCCAAGCCTGTAACTCTGGAATACACATTGATTCAGAATGTACATACACTTGCAACTGTACGCATGGGAGTCATGAAGCATGAACTACTGTGTAAAATGTGAGAAAGGGTTCCTGACTTATCAGAACTTTGACAACGCCAGTGTTAATTTTTGTTCCAGTGTGTTTTGCGATCATAACAGACGTACTGAACATTTTGCTTTTCTCCAGGGAAAAGTGGGGGTGAAAGTTGAATGAAGTTTGAAAAACAAGAATCGGAATTTATTTCAGGGAAATCCCTTAAAGGAATTGATGGTGTTTTATTTGAAATCCTAAGCGAAGTCAAAAACGAAACGTCAGAATTTGGTACAAAACCAAGATGTAATGTTGCAGTCACCATTAATGGTGAAAAATCAGGTAAGAAATGGACCTTGAACCAACAGAACGTCAATTTCTTACACGATACCTTTGGCGAGGAGTCATTGGGATGGATCGGAAAGACAGTCGGAGTATTTACTGAGGAAGTCAAGGGAAATACTGCCATACGAATAAGAGGTACTGCATAATTGTGCTATACCCAATATCGCATGAGCAAGTTGCTCGATGAGTCGAGCAACACCCCTAATTTTTCTAAAAAGGAGAAAAAAATTGAACAATAGGGAAAGAATGAGGGCAAGTAACAGACTTGCAAGAATTGAATTATTATCTTTAGGCTATGATGATGTCTGGCTCAAGCCACATACTGCCAGAAACGACATGGTATACTGCCAGGATAAAAAATATCTGGCCACTGACTTGTGGAATCTATTTGACGGCATATGTTTTGGAAAACACAGACCGTTCTTTATTCAGATCAAGACAAATAATTGGGCTGCTGAAAAACCAATCAAGGATTTTCTAAAGACTCACTATGTCGATGTAATCGTAATCAACGTAACAAACAGGCTCAAAGCCTGTAAGGGAAAGTACAAAGTTTTCATGAGGGAATACCGATGAGTGAATCCAAATTCATGATAAAATGCGTACTGTGCAAGGCAGACTTTGAACAAGTCTACAACAGAAGCAGATTCTGTGAGGATTGCAGGGGAAGAAAGAACAGATCAGCTCGTGAAAAATATTATGAAGAAAGAAAACAGATCAGAAAGGGGTTTATAATATAATGAATAAGGAATCATTCTTAAAATCAGTTGAAAAGATGACTCCACAGGAGAGAAAAGTTCTGTTAAAACAAACAAGAGGAAAACTAAAGGTCTTGGATAATAATAGAATAACCAAAAATCATATAGAAAGACAATTACAGCTAGCTGATCTAGCAGCACAAACCAATAGGCTGCAACAAAAACTGTATTATGTTTTACACAAGTCAGAGGTAAATAAAAATAGGAAATTCTATAAGAGGACTAGAAATTGAAATGTGAATATTGTGGGGCTGAGTGTGGTCCTGGAACATTAAAAGGAGCTTTGGACTATTGAACGCATTGGATGAAATTATTACACGAAGAAAGGCAAGGTGTGAGGACATTGAAAACAAGATTGACAAACTAGACGATGAACTGTTCAAGGAATATCTGGAACTGGAATTTTTTGAAAACAAGAAAAGAAAGCAAGTGCAGACAACTTTTGACGGATTTGATGTATGATGAACAGAGAGGAGAAAAACCATTACATCAGACTGTTTAGGGATTACAAGTTCAACTGCTTTCCAATTCCACAAAATCAAAAGGTGGCTGACTTTAGATACAAGGCATCAAAGACAATACCAAATCAGGTGATTAAAGACGAGGATAACTATGGCATACTTCCTACTGCTGGTAGTGGAAACTGCATAGTTGACTTGGACAACAAGGAACATTACAGAAAGTTTGCAGAGTTTATGATCAAAGACGGATTCATGATGATAGAGTCGCCACATGGATGGCATATGCCAGTCGTTGATTTGAGTGGGGCTGTATCTAAAATTGAATTGTTCAACTATGACATCCAGTCAAAAAAGATTGTAGAGATTCAGGGGTATGATCACTACTGTGTCGGGGCTGAATCAGTAATTATCGATACTGACGACAGAGAACTGACATACGTCAACAGGGGAAGTGACAAAATTTGGAGTGGTTCGGGCAGGGATTTTCATGACTTTGTTGACACAATATGTGAGAAATTAAAAGTTGTATCAAGAAAGAAAAACTCTAACAGTTCATACAAAAATCTTAGAGACAGATTCAGAGAGGGTGGACTTCCGACAAAGGGTTCTTCAAATGACTATTTCCACCAGGCTGCAATTGCCTGTAACACTGACGGACTTTCCATTGAGGAAGCAAGGGATAAAATCAAGGTGGTATATCACAAGTGGTCAACAAGTGACACGTTTTCTAACAGACCTTGGGATAACATTGAAACAAAAATTGAGGAAGTCTATTCCAAAAATGAAGTGACAAAGACAGGTAGGCCAGAAAAAGAGGATGAGAACAAAACTGAACTTATTGCTGCTGGAATTGTTGCAACAAGAAAAATTTATTCCGATGTAGATACCGATGAAATATTTGAAAACAAGAATGGATTCTTGGAACTGATCAACAACTCATTGGTAAGAGAAATACTGTCCACATACCCAAACACGACACAAACTGCATACAATGACATACTTTTCAAACTCAAGGGATATGCTGGGGAAATACCACCTACCAACAAGGATTACATCGTATTCAAGAATGGAATCCTAGACAAGACAAAACTGGAACTTGTTGAAACCGAAGAATTGGCTGACATGGGTTTTAGGGATTACAACTATCTGCCAAAAACCAAAGACAACGAACCGACACAGTTCATGAAAGTGTTGTTTGGCGACACACCTGAACATGAAAAACCTAGAATCAAGGCAGGGCTACGTTCAATATTTATCAACTATCTGGATCCAAAAATATCGGTTCTTTATGGCAATTCAGGAGTAGGGAAATCGACACCTCTTTTGATACTCGTTGAAACACTCGGCAATCAGTACGCACTTTCTGTGGAACTTAATCAGTTCTTGGAAGATAAGTTCATTCGAGCAAAAATCATGGGTATGAGATTGCTTGTATTCCAGGACCTTCCAAAAGAGTGGAAGGACTTTACCACATTAAAAACTCTCACTGGTGAGCAAAAGAAAACCGAAAGAGGATTCATGAAAGATTCCGTAACATTTGACAACAAGTTAAAAATTTGGGCTTCAGGGAATTACTTGGCAAAGATTCCCGAATACGAACAGGATGCCATGTACACCAGGCGACTTTCATTGATTCACAACACAAGAAAGGAAGCCCACAAGGAAGATCCTACCTTTGCTGAAAAGATTGTTAAGGATGAGGGTGAAAAGATTGTTTCTTGGATTCTAAACTTTGATGATGAGGAATGTCAGTATGAGGATAAAGATACTGTGCAAACTGAATGGGAAGAAACTGCTTCACCTGAAATAGCATTTTTGAACAAGTTCTATCAGTTATCAAACACTGTAAATGAAATCTCTGTCATGAAAATTGTGAAAAACTATCAGGAGAAATACCAACAGAGAATATCAATCGAGCAAATGGCAAAGACTCTCAAAACTATGGGATATGCAGTTAGAAATAATATTATCTCAAACATTGAGGAAGCCCCTGTAAGATCAGAACCAAAACAAAAAGAGGAACAGGTAAAAATTGATTAAAGGTTTTTCAGTTTCCAACTCACTGCGTACAAATATACAAACGTACAAACAGGCACAAATACGAAATAGCGTACAAACTAAGATACAATTCTTACTTCAGTTTGTACGTTTATACCTTTTACAGCCCTTTTTTACTGAAAATCAAACAATATCGAGTACAAACCGTTTGTATGTACATTACCCAAGCAAAAATGAAAAACATAATTCTTTTTCTGGAGTTCAGGCATGAAATTATTCTGTTTTATCTGCAAGTCGCAGTTAGTTGCAGTAGAAAACTGGCAGTATAATGTCGTAACCTGTCCACAATGTCATTATTTAGTGAGGGTAGTGGGATGAGTCAGGCCTATATGCCAAAATCAAAATCAGATGTGCATATCACACCTGACAGAGTTTGGAATCTGATTCAGGATGTATGGGGATATTCTCAAGATCAATTTTTTGATCCATGTCCAGTAGGTCCAAAGTTTGACGGATTAAATATTTCTTGGAAGCAGTTAAACTATGTCAACCCACCTTACTCAAAACTTCGAGAGTTTGTTCATTATGGAATCATACAATCTCAGTTAGGCAAAAAAAGTATTTTTCTACTTCCAGCAAAGACTGATCAGGAATGGTTTCATGTTCTTTTAGAACATGGTTATAAAATTAAATGGATTCAAAAACGACTAAAGTTTAAAAATAATCAACACCATTCCATGCAGCCACATTTCTTGGTGGAGATAAAATGAAATGTTTCTCATTGTTCTCAGGAATTGGTGGGTTCGACTTGGCTATGAGAAACCTAGGTCACGAAACTGTGGGGGCTTGTGAGATTGACAAGTACGCTAGATCAGTTTATGCCCGACAGTTCCCAGGAGTCAGAATCTGGGAAAACGCAACAGCCATCAAGCCAAAAGAACTCCCCGACTTTGACATCCTCTGTGCTGGATTCCCATGCCAGGCTTTTTCAATTGCTGGAAAAAGACGAGGATTCGATGATACAAGAGGCTCACTCTTTTTTGAAATCGCAAGGATTGCTAAAGAAAAACAGCCATCTGTTTTATTTCTTGAGAACGTCAGAGGGCTTTTATCTCACGACAAAGGGAAAACATTCCACACAATCCTTGCCACCCTTGATGAAATTGGGTATGATGTCCAATGGCAAATTATTAACTCAAAATATTTCGTTCCACAAAACAGGGAACGTATCTTCATTGTCGGATATTCTAGAAAAGGAAGTAGACGAGAAATATTTCCTCTCGGAAACTATGACACGAAAGTTGGTGGAGAAATAAAAAAAGTGGCCATGCTGACTGACAACCCAAACAATGCAGTGCTTCCCCCTGACGGAATATCCTCAACAGTATTATCAGGTGGGGGTTCAGGAAGCAGAACCAATATTGCAGTTGTAAATGATCATGGCACTCTGAAAGAAAAAGAAATCTCAAACAACATCGATGCAAACTATTGGAAAGGAATAGTCAACCATGCTCAACGAACCATGATAATTGCTGACAGAAGCAGATCATATGCTGGAAAAGGAAGAAAGTTGGAATCCCCAAAGGATATTTCAAACTCATTGACTTCTGTTACAAAAGATAATCTTGTTACAACCTTTGTAATGCTGACAAACAAAAACTCAAACACAAAACAAAGAGTTCAAGACAGAAACAGTACATGGTGTTTGGGAACTTCAGGGGATTTTGGATTAAAGGATGGCACAAGAATAAGGCGACTGACTCCACTGGAGTGTGAAAGGTTACAGGGATTCCCTGACAACTGGACCAAATATGACAGTGAGGGAAACATAGTTTCTGATACACAAAGATACAAGATGTGTGGCAACGCAGTTACTGTTCCAGTTGTGGAATATATCGGAGAAAACTTTGACTAAAAAATTTCATTACTGTAAAAAGTGCAAGAAAATAATCGAGGATGAATGATGCCAGGACATAATTATTTGGAATATTATCTGTGTTCCAGATGTGGCGACAAGCCAAGCAAGAAAGAATATCCAAACCTTACAAGGTGTATCGACTCAAAAGGGGTGGGATGTAAGGAAAAGTTGAGAAGTAGGCCAAAGACTTCAATCAGAAAAAGAAGATCAGAATATCAAAGTGGTGGAAGATACTAACACTTTACCTTGCACTTGTCTTTCATTTCTAACACCCATTGTTGGTATTGTATATTTGGTGACGACCATATGTCAATGTATGACTTTGGCATTTCAAAAGTTTCATGATCCTCAATCTCTGAGGATTCACATCCATTTCTAAATGCAAAAATTGTGTCAGGTATCAGCATATTATATTTTTCTGCTGAAACTGTGGCAGTGTAGCAGTTTTGTATTATTCTGTCCTTGGCAAGTAGTCTTTGTCCGTCAACTAGCTTTGTAGCCCATCCCTTGTCTGCATAGTAGCCAAGGTTAGACTCTATTGTAATCATCTTGATTCTTACTGCTTCATTGAATGGGGGATCTACAAGCACTCTAATTGTATCGTCATTGTCATATGCCCTGTATGTGTCCTGATAGCCTGAATCTTCCCTGTGAAACCATCCTTCATGAAAGCTCAAAGAACCTGAAATTTCAGTTATGGAGTTGTCCAAGTGGTATAGATCCTCATAAGTAGGACAGGAAGTCATGTTTGTCTTAGCCATCGCAATACAAGTTGCAGACAACTGTATTCCGATTAGTTTTGCATCATGTTTTTGAATGTCATAGATCAGTTTTTTTGTTTCAATCTGTTTTAACACCAAGTCTTTTTGTGCGACAAGTTCTCCAAGCTGACTGTTTAGTTTAACTAATTTTTTGTTTTCACTGTTCAGTTTTGCTGTGTTCACAGGTGGAGCTCCCCATTCTTTTTTCAGTTTCTCCTTTGCTGCTGCAATTGCCTTTTGCTCTTGTATTATTACTTCATTTTGTGCCTTTACCTCTGAAACCTTTATTGCAATAACTTTATCCAGTTCAATCACGCCATATTCCAAATCTTTTATCTCATCGAGTCTTAACTGTTGAAAGTCAATCAGTTCCTCAGTTGGTGGTCCACCCTCGTTGTTTTCCTTGCCACCATATTCAAATTCAAGCCTGTCCAACTCCTTTTGTTTTTTTTCCTCATAACTCATGTATCTGTGGTTATCATCATATTCATCAGAGTAAGAAGTGGGTATGATCATAATAGCGACAATGACTGACAAGACAAACGCTATTCCTACACCCACATAATGAGTAAATAACGTGTAGTAATTAATCTTTATTGTAAACTGCGTTTACTCATCGGATCTGGAATAAAGCCCTCTGGATCCGTTATAAAATTTCCTTTCCCATCCTAACAGATAGTTGATGTCAATTCTTGTGTACAGGTCAGTCACAGTTGGCGATGAGTGTCGGAGTTTGCAGATTACCAGCTCCCTTTTGTACTTGTCATTTACTGCATCACGAAGTATTCTAAAGGCACACATGGATCTGAACAAATGCAGAAATATTCCCTCGATCAGTTTTTCTTCCTTTTGTTGGAATATGTCTATCTTGGCATTTACCCCTGCCTTTTTTCCCCATTTCCATAACGACTGTCTTGACACAGGGAAAAGATACTCATCATCTGCCAGGGTGTCGCAGTATTTTTGCAGTTTTGTTTTAATCCTGTTTGTAATTGTGGTTCTTTGTGGCTTTTTCCACTTTCCCTTTCCCTTGCATACCTTGCAGTTTTTGTCAACTGATACAAGCTTTCTAGTTCTGATTTCTGTCCATCCCCAAACAGAACACTTGCATTTTTTCTCTGTCTTTGGGTTTGTCACAGTAAGAATATGATTGTTAAAATTAATGTCCTGTTTTTTAACGTGTACAGTTTCAGTGACTCGGCATCCAGTATCTTCCATAAATTCAAAGCACAATACTGCCGTATCGCCATCAATCGGAGCTCTGTGTGACGGAATTTTTTCCAACTCAAACAAAAGATCCTGGAATTGTTGATGGGTTATCTGTGCAGACTCTACACTCATAATAACGGTAGCAACAATCAGTTATTTTAACAAATCGTTAAAACTTTAAGTATAATTCTGTACAGATTTAGTCATGGCAAAAGCAAAGAAAGTTTGGGTTAAAGAAACAAGAAAAAAAGCACATTGGCGAACTGTTAAACCAAAAAAATAGCTAGAACAATTTCACTTCATCATCACTCCATATCTTCAAGGAGTTTCTAGTTCTGCCTTTGGATTTTTTGCCCCACAAAATTTCATCAACTGACTTTTCTTTCTTGGCCTTTTTGGATTTTGATTTGGATTTCTTGCCCCATAAAATTTCCTGATTCTTTTTGTCTTGTTTGATGTCCTTTTCGACTTCGCCCACTCCCTTTGAGAAAGCTTGCATAGACTTGTCGAAAGTTTTCATTCCCTTGTCAAAGTTTTTCATGTTTATGACCTTGGCAATTGCATGGTATCGCCTTTTCCATTTTGGCTCGAATCCGTCTAAGACAATCTTATACTTTGACAAAAGAACCTCTTGTGTTGTTATCGTTGTCAGTGATTCCATTTTTCCTGTAAAGTGATTCCTGAACTGAAACTCGTTTCCTGGTGGAATGAAATTACCGTCAGAATCCTTTAGAATTTTGTTGAATCGATTCCATTCCTTTAATGTCATATGTTTGACGTATTTCATTCCTCAAACCTCTTAAAGTCGATCTTATTAAAGGCGTTTTCTATTTCCATTCCATTACTATATACACTACATGAATATATACTTTAAGTGGATATCATAATAATGTATATATACAATTTCTGTACAGAATAAGTATGACGAAAGTTGATCCTAAATCCTGTACAGAAGTAAAAAATGGATATTTTGAATTGACTTGTAATAGATGTGATCATGTTTGGTATTCTCAAAAAATTCCTAAAACTTGTGCAAATGTAAAATGCAGATCTCCATACTGGAATAAGATAAGAGTGTTTTAATTCTGTATAGAAATAAAAAAAACTTTGTTGAAAAACAAAATTATTTGATTCAACTTTGAAAAAATCAAGTAAAAAAAATAAAAAAATGATTCTTGTAAAAGTCATTTTAAAATTATGAAATTTATGCTGCTTGAGTAGAGTTTTTTAAATATTTTCGTAGTCTACTTTTAGCATATTTACCATGTAAATAAAAAACTGTATTAAATCCAGGCATATAACATTGATTACAGTCCTGGCATCCATTGGTTTTCTTTAATGATTTATTACAATTTGATTGATTTTTAAATCTAGTTGTACGTGTACATGCAATATTTTTTTCATTCCAATATTTTAATAAATTTTCATTCCATATACCATTAGGCTCTGGATGCGATAACTGTATGGAGACATTTTTTAATTCTTGTTTTGAGTTATGGTATAATTTAGTTAATACATACTCATTGTGAGTAGTTATCCAGAAATCAATTTTAGGTAAATGTTTAACCAGTTTCAATATTTTTTTAAATTGTTCAATACCATTATCATTAAATTCAAAATCACCTATTGAATTTATTCTAAAATTAGTGTGTTTAGTTCTTTTAATTTCTTTGATAATTGTTTTTAAAAATATGAATTCTGGGCCATTGATTAATTTTTGATTACCTTCTCTTTTTTTTGAATGAAATCGATGATCATTAGAGCTTATACAATACCCAATGCCAGATCCATTATTTTTAAATGAATACTTACAATTATCCATACAATTATTCATGGGTAAATTAAAAGAAAAACTATTGATATCTTCTACCCAGGTTAAATGCTGATATTTCAATCCTCAAAACCATTAATTATTTTTATGGCTCTTAATGTTTGATATGGACTTGATAAATTTAGATCTTCACATAAATTTACTATAATATCATAACTTCTAATATGTGCCATGATAATAGAATTTATTGAATAATCTAATTTTGATATAATTGGGTATTCATCCTTATAGGTTAAAGGGTGAATTGAGTTTGTTAAACTCAATTTTCAACCCTTGGTGCTAAGTAAAAATGAATTCTACTTTGTGCCCCTATATTTGTCTCAATTCTTATTGGTTTTGTGCTTGAGAATTGCATTTTTACCTTGGTCTTTTTGTGCATCGATTTCAAAAATGGCACGATATACTCTAGTGAATAGGTGCTTATACTGTCATTATTTGACAATACCAAAACCTTAGATTCATCTAAAGTAATACTGGTTTTTCCATTATCTCCAGATCCAGATAATTCCAGTCTTTTATCTATTGACTCAAAAGTGATATAATCACTAAGTGAGTTAATTTTTCTAAAGGTTTTGACTATTTCTAGATTTTCTAATCCTGGGAATGATATTTCACTATCATAAGGAATTTTTGGTATTGGACAGTCATGATCTGAATTTTCCAGCCTATTAACTTTAAAATTAAATCCATTTTGATCTAATTCTATTGTATCTTTTTTGATGCTAATTGTAATTGCATCATTGTCTAATTCTTTAAGAATTTTCAAAAATTCTTTAACATTAAGGCTGATCTTAATTTCATCCTCAATATTATATGTCTCAAAATCATGCGATATAATTGACATGTCAATTAATGATACATGACTAGGATCCATACATCGACATGTTAAACCCTCATGATCAAGGGTTAATGTTGCTTCAGTAACAAGATTATCCAGGCTTTTAAAAATCTGGGTTAAGTCTTGTTTTGTTGTGGTAAATGTATTATTTACCTGGGTTATTATTTGACTCATATACATAAAATGCATATAGTATTATTAATACTATATACAAAAAATGCATATAGTAAAAACAAAGTAACATAATTTTTTAAAATAAACATACTAAGTAAATAACGTGTAAAATTACCTTATGCATTTTGACCAATTAACCCAGGTAATCAGACTTTAATTTATTTGAAAAATTTTTTGCTTATCTTTTGGACCAAATCAAATACTAAGTTAACCGAATACCTAGACCGTTAACTTATGATTAATTTGTGACTAGATCAGATTATCAGATTAAGATTTTAGAATAAAACAAATACGAATTATCTAGTAATAATAGAAATCCTCGTATATATTAGTCAAGAAATTCTCACGCCTATTTTATGCCTAAATGGAGATCATACCATTTAGTATATCATGTAATTAGGAATAAAAAAATTTTGAAAATTATATTTAATCCTGGTAGAAGATTTTTTTTGGTCGAAATTTGAAAGGTTCTTGGGAGTCTGTACAGAATCTAATCGATAACTGTACAGTTCTAGAACCCAGGACCTAAAAGAATAACTAAATAAACACAGTAAACACTCGTTAGGTATGGGTGGATTAACTGCAAAGTAGATTACCTGATGTTAATACTGCATTTATCAAATGTAGGAATGGGGCAATCGATGGAATTGCTGCGAGAAATTGGGATAAGGTGTTTGGGAGTCTGTACAGTTGGAACGCCTTGTTGCCAAGAAACAAGGATGAGGATGGATTGTTAAAGTATAGAATTAGAATATCGGATATTGATTATGAAAAGGCAACTGCAATAAACTCTGAAGCCCAATGTACAAAGTGCGAAGCCTGTACAGATTATACAAAGATCAGAGTCTTTGATCTTATAGTTCCGTTAACAGTTGAGATATTGTCAGGGGATAAGACAAGCAAGGTTTGGATTTGTCCGAAATGTAAGCTAGAGAATCTTATCATAGATACTGATATTTTGGAAACCCACTTACAAGAACCGTACTATCTTGGGATAGTTCCAAAACCCCCAACAAGAAAAGAGGGATTAAGTGACAGGGGTTCATATGACAGAAAGGTAACATCATGGGCTTGGAACTTTGTTGCAGAATTGGAAGAAAAATCAACTCAGTTCAGAGAGGATTACAAGGAGAACAAAAACGACTTTGAAGCCTGGGATGAACAAATTGATGGGGGAGAGGAAGAATAATGGGAGTCGTAGTAAGAGAGGTCGCTGTACAGGATCCAAAACCAAAAACCGACAAGTATCTTCCAACGATAGTAAAATGGAAGGGAGTCAATATGATAAGGCAAGAATCTTTTCTTGCAGCAATTAAGGAAGTTGTAAGATGGGCTGAAGAAATTGACGTTACAAGAGTGGGTATTGTTGGAGATATGCACTCTGGAAAAACAACGATGGCTGAAACAATTTCACATTGTATTCATAAGGAATCCAAATTGCCCTGGGGGATTAAGATTTTGTACGAAAAGGACCTAATGGATTTTGAGAATACCCTAAAGACTTTGACAGTTGATACCAACTGGATTCTAAGATTTGATGATGTTTCATTTTTGGATGCAAAACACAACAAAAAGGCAATCAGTCAGGTAAAAGAAGCTGTAACAAAAATTCGACATCTTGAGGGGGGCAAGGATGTAAAAGTCGTACTAATTTACAATTATCACTATTCAAAAGGTCTTGACAAGTATCTGCGTATGGCTGACTTTAGATTCTTTACAACGGTAGGTTCTGAGGAAGAAGATAATTTTGAGGGAATTATGGGAGTCAAAGCCATGTCACTTGTGAAATTCTTTGCACAAAACAGGCAACGTGCAATCACAAAGAAATTCTTTCAATCCCCTCATCCAATGGCAAACAAAAAGAAATTCTTTTACAAATGGCGTGATCCATTCATACCTGTACTGTTTTGGAATAATTCAACACTGAGGATGGTTATTTCTCCGACTAGAAAGTGGCTTGAACCCATATGTACAATATGTTCAAATGCTGGTGGGGGTGTAGACTCTCAAATCAATATTGCCAAATTCTGTGAGGAATCAGAAACAAAATTCACAAAGGGAACTTTTACAGGCGTTATCAAGCAGTTTTTGCGTGAACAAGGCGTAAACACCTATTCTGCAAAGACTGTACAGGCCAGAAGGTATCTTGACAAGGCATTGGAAATGAAGGTATTCAATCTCGAAGAACTCGCATTACATTACGGATTAAAACCAACTGTAACAAAAATGAGAAAGAAACTTGATGGTGAATTAACCAAATGACAATCAAACATCTAAAAGAAAATAACATGACATATCCTGAACATTTCAAGAGAGCCATGTTAATGAGTTTGGCTTTATTCATTCATGCTTTCATACCTAACGCATTTCCAACTTATGCTTCAGATAAAATCAATAGTGGGAATAAACAATGATCTGTGACCAGTGTTTTAGTCCAATAAAGTCCTTTAACTGGCACAACAATATGAGATTGTGCAAGGCTTGTATGCACAAGGCACATCCCTGGAAGAAGAAAAAGTGTACAGATAACTCATGTCCAGCCCCTACACTACTGGACCTAAAGAAAAAATGGGAAAAGAAATAGTCTAATCTTTATTTACTCAGTATTAACTCATTAATTCATGTGTATGATTGATGCAGCATTAGTTTTTTATCCCATAGCTACTGCTTCATTAGCCTATACAGGTGTAAGACTATGGAGAAAATATAACGAATCCAAGGCAAAGACCAATGCTCAACCACCCACCACACAATAGAGCCATTCGCTTAAACGTGAATGAAAATATGATGGGTGGATTGTTACTCATTCTTCAACTACCTTAACTTCAATATTCTTAATACTTGATAACATATAGATTACAATTCCTATGCCGATTGCAAATAGTATGACACCCACTGCCCCTACAATAGAAAAGCCTGGAACTCCCAAAAATGTGGCAAGACCTAGCCATCCAGCAGAAAAAGCCATGAGTACAAAACCGATAATTGAAATAAAGTATGGATTATTCATATTCCTCATCCTTTTCTCTTTCCCTGCCTAGGAATCCGTCAAAGAGTGATTTCTTAGCCTGGTCTTTCATTGTGTACACACGTTCAACCTTGTTCTTGTTAATCTTGTCAATGAGTGTACTTTGTGAGTTTTGAGCATTACGTTGTGATTCAGATGATTTTGCATCAATGGACCTACGGTATGAGATACCCATATCAATTATTTCTCCACCAATTTGTACAGCTCTTGTTGGTGACATATAGTTTGAAGCCATTGAAGCAATTCTTTTAATTCCAAAGCAAATCGGCCATAGGTATTGGCATTTACTGAACCTGTCTTAAACCAAACAGTATCATCATCGATGATTTGTTCTTTGGTATATGATCCATCTTTTTGCTGAACATCAATAGTTTTTTGACTTGACTGAATGATAATATCAATTAAATCGTTATACTTTGGCTGACCTTCAGGCTGTGGCAATTCCCATCACACTAAAGATTTAATTAATTACCGAGTAAATAACGTTTGTGGGAAAAGTAAAGATTAGGATTACTTTGACTAGGTATCAGCGTGACAAACTGATAGGAAAGCAGTACAGGGATGATTCCTCGTTCACAGGTTCCTTTAGTGAATATAAAAAGAAGAAAAAAAAAGAGTTTAAATCATAAATATTACCGATAAAATAACAAGTTATGCGAAAAGTCAAAGCCCCAAAGTGGAATCTTTATTTAATTAAACAATATAAGAAAAAGAGTAGAACACGATGACAGAAATAAAAAATCTTCAAAGAAGAAAACATCCATCACAATCAAGAAAACGATCTATATGGGAGAAAGTTCAAAATGAATGGTAATAGAATCTGTGCAAAATGTGGTCATACATTTAGTGGTTCATCATGTTCTTATTGTAAAAAAGGCAAGAAAAAATTTCAACAATTCTAATGGGATATAAAAAATTAGTAAAGCATAAGCGTAAACCAAGAAAGGACACAAAATCATTTTCTAAAAATACTGAAACAACTGTTTATCAATATGGTGACGGTGCATACAAAACACAATCTCATTTATCTGGAAGATACACAACTTACAATTCCAAAGGCCGAGTTATCAAAAACCGTTGAACATTTATCTATACAGAATTAGTTAATTTATTGTCAGTGGAGTTTTAACACCCATTACATACTCTCGCTGAACACCCCCCTCTCCTAATCGGTAGGGGGCAAATTTATTAACTCGGTAAATAATCGTGATACATGGGTGTATTGTCAGGTCGTGATATTCTTACTTCCAAATTTATCACAGCCGAAATAACTGATTCAGAAGATCGAATCCATTATGTTGCGATCAAGCATACCATTGGGGATTACTTTGTTGCAGACCTTGACGGAAAGTTCTTTGCCTTTACATTAAAGAACGCAAGAATCCTAACCCATCGTGTCACAATGACCAAATCATTCAGAGTCATTCAGTTTGACACCTCACATTATTCATCCTTAAAACCTGAAACAAAGGAGCTTGAAATTATGCTATCCAAAAATTCACTGCCAAAGATGAACGGAATATTGCACAACGTATTGCGAGTCCTGGCAAGGAGAGAAAAACATGAGTTTAATCCTCACAGTATAATTGACTTGGTGGCAGAATTTTCTGACAAACAAGGACAGTTCCCTGATGAAGTCAGAAATATCAAGAATTATCTTTTGGAATTGGATGTTGACACAATCGTCACGCCAGTCAGAAAAGTAACTGATTTTATTCAAGAGGACCTTATTACCACATCCCCAAGTTTCCTAGGTGAATTGGTTCCTCGTATTCAAAGGTTAGACAATGAACATCGCAAAATTACCAACACTCCTGTCAAAGGAACTGGTGGTATTCTCAAACTGGCAGTAATAGCACTAATGGCAGTAGTGATTATTGTTGGTGTTGTGTATGCAAATGATCAGGGTGTGTTTGACGGAGTAACTTCCTTTACTGACTCACTTGGAACAGTAGGAGAGGGATTGAGTGGACTGCCATCGCCAACGCAAGGATTCCAAACCCCTGCTGCTGGAATGGATTTCTCTGATGCAGCAATCCAGGCAAAGTATACTCCAGAGGAATTGCAAGTTGCAGTGAACAATGGCGAAGTCGATTACAACAAACTATCATCAAACATGAAAGATATGCTGGACAACGTAGAGGTCGACCAATGACACTGACTGACAGGGAAAAGAAAATCATACTGATCAAGTATATTGTTCATGGAGTATCGCCTTTTTCTGAAGCACCAATAAACACTAGATTAAAGATGTTAAAGTCTGCAATTGAAAAGTCTGGATTGGTTTATGATGATGATGAATTACAGTCAATAGGCCAAGAATGTCTGGAGTTACAAGGAAGATTAAACAGTGGACTGATGGAGTTTCTTAGGGCAAACAAGGACATGATAGTCAAGGCACATCAGGAAATTCACAAAGGCAACGAATCCCTCAAGGAAGAAGTAGGCGAGGATGTTATCAAGGAATCTGATGAATTATTAAAGAAACCAAAGTGGTTTGACAAATTTAGATAAAGATAAAAAGATACCGAGTCAATAACAAGTAATGAATATCACACTTATTCTTTTTGCAGTTTCAATGCTTTCAAGTCCGTTCATCATTGACCAGGCATATGGTCAGACAAATATCGAAGTCGGAGAAACAGCCCCATGTTTTATGAACTATACAGCAGGGGCAGAAATGTGGAAGAACTGTAACTTTCAGGGAGATCCATTAGGGGCAACGCTGCTTGGATTTGAATGGGTTACTGGTGGACTGTTCTCAATGATTGTCGTTGCATTGATTGTTGTCATGGTTTACATAAAATACCACACTGTCATTTATCCGATTGCAATTGGAATTATCATGCTTCCAACATCTTTCTTCTTGTTCCCAGATGCTTTCATTTCATACACTTTTGTAATGGCAGCAGTTGGAATAGCTGGTGGAATTTATGCGATATACATAGTGGCTACAAGGGATCGCTGATGGGAAAGACCAAGACAGTTTCCCCATTGAGAAAGTTCTACAAGTGGAAGTATTCAGGACTGATTGTAGTTCCAGGGGCTTGTGCAATAATACTCTGTACATGGTTTTATCTTACAGCTCAGGCAGAATTTTTTGAATACTGGACCTGTGACACAATTAAAAATTACATGATGGACATTGATGTTCCAGATCATATCACAGCACATAATGACTTGACAGAAGAACAGCACTTACACTTGCACAAGATACTTGGCGAATGTAATTCCTTTGACAGATTTGATGAGCCA
>Ga0209362_1000701_pt1 | contig 29179 bp, 20 predicted proteins | sample SaaInlV_165m_DNA_FD_184680 | JGI IMG/M metagenome (GOLD analysis project Ga0209362, IMG submission 184680) | Marine microbial communities from expanding oxygen minimum zones in the Saanich Inlet - Saanich Inlet SI037_S3LV_110m_DNA (SPAdes)... | ecosystem: Environmental > Aquatic > Marine >... | reverse complement strand
AATTACGAGTGCAAACGCGTCGCCCCCACTGGCCTTAATGGGGCGCTTGGGGCTGGACAGTACATGACTAAGGCTGAATGTGAAGCCAATAAAGAATCCGACTGTCCTGAAGCCTGGGTATGTACAAACACCCAATCCGGCTGGGATTGCGTAAAAGACCCAACTAAAACTCCAGCTCATCCAGATGCCTTTGCAACAAAAACTCAATGTGAACAAGCAGCTGCAAATTCAGAGTGTTGGCTTTGGGAATGCGAATCTGCTAGTGAATGTCATAGAGTTCAGATTCCTCAAGGGGTGGGATATGCCACACAGGAAGCGTGCGAACTCGCTGCACCTCAAGACTGCGCTGGTAAGTTTGAGTGCGTAAACGGCGAGTGTAAAATAACTGCCAATGGTACATTCGATACTTTAACAGAATGTCAAGACTCTGAGGAATCTTGCTGGCGCTGGCATTGTACCCCCACTGGTTGCATTCAGAAAGCTGGTCCGGGTGGACAAAAAACTAAAGAAGAATGTCAAAGTCAGAACTGGCAGGCGTGTGGTAAGTGGAAATGTGATCCTGCCTCAGGTCAGTGTTCACGAGCCGTAGATGGCACTCATGATACAAAGGAAGAGTGCGAAACTGCCTGTAAGACCCGCTACATATGCCAACCAAACACCGGAAATTGTGTAGTAGACCCGACTGGCACCAGTGATTTTACAACCATAGAAATGTGTCGTGCACAATCAGAACCATGTTGGAAGTGGAAATGTGTACCTCGCGAGGACATGAATGATCCTATATTGTGCGTACAAAGTCCACAAGGCACAAAAGATACACAGCAGTTATGTTTGGCTACTGCAAATACGGATTGCCCGCCAGCACCCCCACCTCCACCTCCACCTCCACCAGTAGTTCCTCCTGTAATTCCTCCACCTCCTCTGCCGCCAGGTGCTGATCCAATTACAGGATACGCATACACGATACATCCGTGCCAGTCTCCCTATATAAGTTTAACCGTATGGCAGAAGGCCGACCCCTTCACCCTGCCTGTAATGGGGAAAGATTGGTGTGTGGATTTAAGTGTGCATACGAATGACCCATACTTCGATAATAAATTTAATGCGTCCCTTGGTCATACGAGTTATATAGGACCTAGATTCTATGTTTCGAAAATTGTTGTTAAAAATGGTTCCATACCCAGCAATTGGAGTGATGGCACTCAGTGGGATAACATATATGTAGACGGTAATCCAATGGCTACAATAAATAACGGCGGAACTGCTTGGTTCTCGTTACTTACAAACCCAATTGGATGGAAAACTTCGGATGGTCTATATTTACCGGATGGTTATAGAGGCTCTAAAGACGATTGCTGTGTCGGATTCTCCAGTAGTTCCTCTATATCCAGTAGCTCTTCCAAATCCAGCTCCAGTAGCTCCAGGTCCAGTAGCTCCTCCAAATCCAGCTCCAGTAGCTCCAGGTCCAGTAGCTCCTCCAAGTCCAGTAGCTCCTCATCTCGCCCATCATCTAGGTCTAGCTCCAGTAGTTCCGACTCTAGTGAATCCAGTAGGTCTAGTTCCAGTAGCTCCTCCAAGTCCAGTAGCTCCTCATCTAAATCTAGGTCTAGCTCCAGTAGTTCCGACTCTAGTAAATCCAGTAAGTCTAGTTCCCGTAGCTCCTCCTCGTCCAATAACTGTCAAGATGCTTTCTGCTTAATTGAAAATACCAACGGGAAGATGATTGGGGTCCGGATCAATTCCATCAGTGGTACGCAAGTCACACAGGAAATCCCGGAAGCCACAGTAGCTCTTGCCGTGGGTGTTTACGAGTACGAAGGGGAAATATTAAATACTGCTACAGGAGTCGCAAGGAATAGATGGAAAAATAAGAGCGGTTGGTACGCCACTTACCTTCCCGTCCCCGGAGGGACCTCTTATTGGATTATCAGCGGCCAGGAAAACCCAAACACAATGTCTGGGGATGTCTCCCTCGTCTTGGCATGGCCACATGATACCTGTAGTCCACTCCAATCAAAAGATGACCTGCCTTCAACTATGGGCAGAATTGTAGAGTGTGATGACGCGTTATGTGCCTTTAGTTCCAGATCTAGCAGCTCCTCTAAATCCAGCAGCTCCTCTAAATCCAGCAGCTCCTCTATATCCAGTAGTTCCTCTAGGTCTAGTTCCAGTAGCTCCAAGTCTAGTAGTTCCAGCCATGTTTGCGGCGATGATATATGCGTATATGATGCTTCTGGCCTGACTGGTACTTTCTCACATTGGGAAGAGATCGAGGGTTGCTATTTACTAGGAGACTCACCGTATGACATGGACGGAGATACTTGGGTACAATGTAGACCCTTGCCCGGCCCATTGCCTGTAACTTGGGTTATTAAGCAAGATGAGACCAATGGCGTATGGTGGTTCATCGGAGCCGATCTAGGTGGCGATTGGAGAAACACTGCTCAAGACCACTCACTTGCATGGCAACTTGATCCCGGCTATAATACATGCCATCCTTCTGATGCTCAGGTTGAATTTTCCAACGCAGGGGTTGACTTAAATTCGGGTTGTGATACTAATCGCGAGAAATGTAATTGTAGCTCCAGCTCCAGCTCCTTATTGAGCTCCCGTAGTTCCTCCAGATCCAGTAGCTCCTCTATATCCAGTAGCTCCAGTAGCTCATCTAGGTCCAGTAGCTCCAGTAGCAAAAGTAGTTCTGAATCCAGTAGTTCCTCTAGTGAAGTAGTCTGCGACCCACTGTGGTGTCCAGATTGGACTTCCACTGAAGATTACGCATATGGGGACGTAGTCAATGAGCGCACGGTCATTTCCGGTGACGCAAATAAATCGTGGATGCTTTGGGATAAGGCTGGTTATGACCACTTTAAAGCCACACTCGCGGGAAATACTGGATATAATGTATTTGACAGAAATTGCCATCCTGGCGGTACTCAAGGTTTCTATGGTTGGGGTATATGCGATGACGGCTGTGATAGTACGGAAACTGGACCTCTTTCCGAAAAAGGAGACGGAACTAACGATACGTGGGATCCAAGCAATAATGAGCCTTGTTGCGACGAGGTATGGGAAGATACCGGAATCTGTGTTACCGGGAGTCTAGATGAAAGCGTAAACGGATGTTACGAACTGCTGTCGGCGGGAGAAAGATTCTGGCTTGGTGATACATATAATGTGTCAGTTTTCTGGAGGATGACATCCGAACATTGGCAGGATATCAAGGGCGGACCGTCTCAGGCGTCAGCACCTGTAATAGCATTTCGTCCTGTTGACTCTAGTGCAGGTCAGAGCGGCGGCCAGTGGGTAATCCAGTCTAGAATTAACTCTACAACACTCGTAGGTAATACAAGTGGATCATCTGACTATGACCTAACAATATCGCCAGCAGACGTAGAATGGGATAGTAATGGCGGAACCGTAACTCTAGTAGCAGTTGATGATTGCGGTGACGCAGATTGCAATGGAACGAGTTCCAAGTCCAGTAGCTCCAAATCCAGTAGTTCAAGTAGCTCCAAGTCTAGTAGCTCTTCTAGGTCCAGTAGCTCCAGTAGCTCCAAAAGCTCATCTAGTAGTTCTTCCTCCAAATCTAGTAGTTCGCACTCCAGTAGTTCTTCTAGCAAATCACTTGCGGAACCTGAAAAGATTTTATGCTTATATTGGTTTGATAATGAAGATCCTACATTAGTACAGAAGCATCAAGATGCAACCTACCAGACTGGTAATGATGAGGATGGGTATTGCCCAGGCGCATCTGAGGGTTGTTATATATTTGAGGAAGAAGGCACAGCGGACATAGCAGACTTTAAATACATTTTTAATCATGAATATGGCCCGGACGCGAACCTCCAGAACGATCCGTTCACGGGAGAGCCAATAACAACACGTTGTAAATATAGGCTTGTTTTTGATTTTGACTTACCAGTATCTGAGGGAGGAACCGCCGTTTTCGGGACACAAACATGGACATTACAGGTACACGACGAACTAGATCCCGCTGGAGACTCATGGAAAGATGTTCTATACTGGTTGAGCTCAACCAGTTCTGATCCATACGTAAATGAAGTATTCACACCCGCAACCTCACCAATTGCAACAAGCCAGTGGTTAAATAAGGCAATTTTAAATACGTATGATGATTGCAGTTCTTGCACAGTTAGTCGTGGTGATTGTGGCTGCAGATGGTCCTCAAGCCTATCTTCTAGCTCCAGTAGTTCTAATTCTAGTTCTAGCTCCTCTAGCTCTTACAGTAGCTATACCGTACCTTCAGGTTTTAATGACACAGAAGATTTACTATGCCTTCAGTTTACAGATGAAGATGATCAAACACTCCTAACAGCCTTTGGAGCAGATGAAATATCGTCGGGATTTAGCGGACCTTGTAGCGCACGCGGTTGTTATATTTACCAAAATACTGCGCTCGAAGGAAGAGAGACTGGTGTATGGGAATTTGAATATTGGAACGAGAAATACGAGTCTAATGGATGTAATTGGAGACTTAAGCAACGCGTAGATACAGGTGAAATTTCAGGTAACGCCTATCAAATATGGGAATTAATTAAAGTAACACAACCAGGTAGTGATCCCCTTGTTCTAACCCTGAAAACAATATTGACGTGGGATGCTAGCGTAACTGCAGGCGCATGGGAGGACATGCAGTTCAATCCCATAGTTTCTGATGCATACTATGGCAAGCTCACCTTGGGAGAAATATCACAATGCGCCAATTGTAGTCCAGAGCCTCTCTGTCCTTGTGTTGTTGATGACCCATTTTGCCTTGATGATAACGGGGATATAGCAGGGATATGCACCGGAGAACAAGGTGTCGGGGCTTGTTGTATAGATAATGGACTGTCAACAGCTCATTGCGGTGATTGCCCAGATAGTTCCAGATCTAGTAGCTCCTCTAAGTCCAGTAGCTCTAGTAAGTCCAGTAGCTCCTCCAAATCCAGTAGCTCTAGTAAGAGCTCCTCTAGATCCAGTAGCTCCTCCTCCGATTCTGGTGAATCCAGTAGATCCAGTAGCTCCTCCTCCGATTCTGGTGAATCCAGTAGATCCAGTAGCTCCTCCTCCGATTCTGGTGAATCCAGTAGATCCAGTAGCTCCTCCAAATCTAGCAGTAACTCTAAATCCAGTAGCTCATCTAAGTCTAGCTCATCTAAGTCTAGCTCATCTAGCTCATCTAAGTCTAGCTCATCTAGCTCATCTAAGTCTAGCTCTAGTAGTTCAATAAAAACAGTAATAGCGTCATCTGTTTCCTCTTCTAAGAGTAGCTCCTCGAAGTCCAGTAGCTCTTCCAAGACTAGCTCAGAATCTAGTAGCTCTTCCAAATCCAGTAGTTCCAAATCCAGTATCTCCAGCAGCTCTAGCTCGCTTAGTAGCACTAGTAGCGCTAGTAGCTCCAGCTCAAGTGTCACATCCTCAGCCTCATCCTCCTCGATCTCATCCTCTAGTGCCTGCGGTTGCGTACCTACTCAGACCTGGCTAACGAACAATGGTGGCGGAACCGGAGAGGTGCATGTTCAGAAATACGAAATGAATACAGTTGGAAATTTCGTAGGAGCATTTACTGGAACAGGCCCCAACGGTAGCATAGCTTGCACATGGGATGCCTCAACTTGTGAGTGGAATGGTTCAGGAAGTGGCGTTGACCCATTAACGGGCCAAGGATTTAACGGAACTGTTACAATAGAATGGGGCGGTTACGCTTGGTGGGCGCACACGACAGGCTGTCCAACTAACGGATCAGCATCCGCCGGACCGTATCTCTCATATGAGGAGCATAACGGAGGGGAGGATTGTTCTCTCTCTCGCTCGAATGGTTATATACATAACTTTGGTAACGGTAAATCCTTTTTCGACAGTCAAGATACTAATTGTGATGGCATCTGGTATAATACAACCTCAGGCCAGAATGAAGACCTTGGCTTCATACAGGTAACGTAATAGTTATTATGAAAGCTATAGATTTATTGCTGAATAGCTACCTACCTGAGGATCTTAGAGATTACAGTAGGCAGTATGATAAGAAAGGCTTACACACTTTAATGGCGGATATTGCGAAAAAACACCCCGATAAGTATAGAGAACTTTCAAAGGTTATTTCTGACACTGGACGCAATGCTTCTTATATACAGGGAGAGACTCTAACATTGTCGGACATGAGGCCAACCTACGATAAAACTGAAGATTTAAATTCATTAGACGTAGAGTTGGATGATGTTAAAAAAGCTTTACCTAGATCCGAACATGAGGCGGCTAGATTAAAGTTGTATCAAAAATACTCAGATTTAATGGGAAAGAAGACCATAGGTTCCGCCATATCCGGACAGCATGGTCTTGCTAATACAGTTTTTTCAGGAGCTAGAGGAAGTCCCACTCAGCTAGCTGCAATGATTACTACTCCAGGTATGTACACGGACTACGCTAATAAACCCATAGATATGTTTGTTAGGCGAAGTTTTGGCGAGGGTTTAAGGCCATATGAATATTTAGCATCTATGTTTGGAGCTAGAAAAGGTGTTCTTGCAACTAAAGAGGCAACTGCTGATGCTGGTTATCTGGGCAAGCAGATGGCTCGTGCAACTTTACCAATAGTAGTTACACAGAATAAGTGTTCTTGTAATAATGGTATAAATGTGGAAGTAGACAACATAGATGACATGATGGGACGGGTACTAGTTAATGATACTCAGGGCATCCCAAGCGGCACTGCTGTAGATAGAAAAATTTTAAATAGCCTGTCTAAATCGAAAATTAAACGAGTTATTGTAAGAAGTCCGATGACCTGTCAGGCGAAAGAAGGTGTATGCGCAGAAGCAGCCGGATTGGGTAATGACGGTAAATTTCCAGTAATAGGGGATGCCGTTGGACTTACGGCAGCTCAAGCTCTATCTGAGCCTATCACTCAAGGATCGCTAAATACAAAGCATACAGGCGGTATGTACAGTGATAAAACCACATTTGCTGGATTCAACGTAATTAATCAAATAATGCAGGCTCCCTCTACCTTTCCAAATAGAGCTTCTGTAGCTGAAGTATTTGGCACGGTGGAGCAAATTGAGGAAGCACCACAGGGAGGTAAATTTATATACGTAGATGGCCATAGACACTACGCACTTCCGGGATTTGACACTACAGTTAAAACAGGCGACTCCGTGGAGCCAGGAGATCAATTAAGCGCTGGTATTGTAGACGTTAAGGATATTATTAGATTGCGCGGACTAGGCGAAGGTCGTCAGCATTATGTGAATAGACTAGAGCAAGCATTTAATGATAGTGGCATGCAGGTTGATCGTCGTAACTTGGAATATCTTGCTCGTGGTGCTTTGGATCAAGTTAGAGTTACGGGCAATGAAGGATTGGGCGATAATCTTCCAGATGATTTAGTTTCATACAATAAATTAAATCATGGGTACAATCCGCCTGCTACGTCTAAAGTTGGTAACGTCGGTGACTCTATTGGTAAATATCTAGAGACACCTGCTTTGCATTATAGTATAGGAACTAAGTTAACGCCTAGAATGGTATCTGAACTTAACGAGTCTGGCGTCAAGCGTGTGTTTACGTCAGAAGATAAACCTAAATTCGAACCTTTAATGACTATGTTGTCGCGCTCTACTAAGCATAATGAAGATTGGCTAGCTAAAATGCATGATACTTATTTAGGAGCTTCTCTAAAAGATGATTCAGTTATAGGAGCAGATACCGATATAGAGCAGAATATACATTTTGCCCCACGTCTAGCTTATGGGGATAACTTTGGTGACAAAGCAAGAACAACAGGTAAATTTTAATTTAAACTAGACATGTTGTGTTTGGTGCCGTAGAATTAAAAACTTATTTAAACAAAGTAAAACTATGATTAGTGAATTTGAAAAAAACTGCAGTGTAGCATATCAAGCTGGCGTTCAAGCACGCTGGAATGAAGTACTCACAAAATCAGCACGTGGCCTTGGACGAGCATCTCAGCTAGGAGGAAAGGCAAAGGCGTCTCCTAACATCGGTCCGGTTAAGCCTGGAACTTTAGATAGCCTACCGACTGCTGCGACTAAAGGCGTGGACAAGCAAAGCCCTGGAATGTTAAAAAGTCTCAGTAATACAATTGGAGGTCTAAGTACTGGAGGAAAAGTTGGACTAGGCGCAGGCGCCATGGCTGGACCAGCTTGGCTTGGTGGTCACCACCTCACGGGAAGACCAAGTGGCTCACAAGAAACTAAGGACACTATCTATGGTAATTTAGGCAATGAGGATTTTATGGGGAAGCTTAAACTTCTCTGGCAGTACATGACCGGAGATATGGGATCTATTCAGCAAACACTTAGCAAGCCACTCGCGCCAGTACAAAAAAATATAGACCTATGACGGGAACAGTTTTAAAGGGTTTAGCATTAGGAGCAATCCCGCCAGCGGGGGCTGCCTACTATCTGAATAAAAATCCAGATGCTGCGAGAAGTTTATCTCAGCATCTAATAGGTGATGATTATAAGATAGAGCGTGATTACGGAGATGAGAAGTTGTGGGACAAAACAAAACGCATCGGCGGAGATCTCGCATCAAATCCCAATACATATAAAGCTTTAAGTGCTTTAGCTTTGGCGTCAGCATTAGGTTACGGCACATATAAAATGGGCGAGAATGATAAAATGAAGCAACTAGAACGTGCTGCATTAGGTATGCGATAAATTATGAATTATAATACCCAAGATTGGCGTAAATACGCAGGAACTACTTATCCTGATCAAGATGTTGAGAAGGCTTTTCTTGATCAAGCCTATATTTTCATTCAAAACAAAGCCACGCCTCTTATGCGTGACCCTTATAGGCTTGGCTTTGAAATAGTATTTAAGAATGATGATAATACTCGTATGGTAGGAATCTTTGTATTCCGTGTAGATAATGATCTTCTTTATGCACCTGTATTTTTTATAAATGGAGATATCAAAGGAACTGATCTTCTTTATAGACATAATACTAAAAAGTTTGTACCACTCACTAATGATTGGTGTCAGTATCTTATATCCTTAAGTACGTATAGTGAGGGTAAAAAGATAAGTAAAGATAAGACCCAAGGTACTAGGGGTATGAATGTTCAGGAGTTAATAATGCCTCCTGCTTATTCAAAATCAGCTAGCGAGGCTTGGGATAGCATGCAGAAAGAAGCTGCTGAAAGTCCTGAAAAAGGTAGCCTACTTAAAAAGTTTATACTTGAAGATGGTGGTTATTCCGCCGTTGAGTTACTTACGAATAATGCTGTAGCTGATACTAAATACGCAAGTCATCTTATAGAGCATGTAGGTATGGAAAACGTAATGCCTGATGAGCTTAACGAAGATACTAGAAATAAGCCTGCTCCCGTTAAGGAAGAGCTTATATACGAGAAAGGTTTCTTTGGAGAGAAGTACGCTAGCAATGGAGGTAAGATTACAGACACTAGAACAAAATTAGTCTGTAAGATCATTACCAATGAATCCGAAAAGGAACACAAGGCTGACTCCTATGGAGGTAAGCATCCTCGTTGGGAGCATGATGTTTATGATATCATCCACAAGGATGGTACTTCAGGCAAGTACAAGGTAGCCGCTATTGAGGACTCCAACGACGTTCTTGTCCTAGCTGACGACGGCTGGCAGCAAGTACCTGCTGATAGTCTTTCAATCGCAGGACATGAGAAGGATGCGGCTTCAGAAGAAGATTCCTCTGAAAAACAACACATGAAGCAAGGCTCTTGGTACACACAAGTTCTCTCTACTGACGAGAACCTTAAAGTTACTGAGCCTTTCAAAGTTGTAAAGGAGATGGACACGCTTTCCGATGGAGTTGATCGTTTTAAGGTCAAGAATGCTTCAGGCAAGGCTGATTGGCTTACATTTAGAGATGACGAAGAGAAGTACTTTCTTCAACTCCCACAGGGTGATGCTGAGTTCAAGCTCATGGATACCAGTAATTTAGATCAATTAGCCAAAGGCGCTAACCTTAGCAAAGCTTCAGTGTTCCCAAGGGGTCATTACTTCATAGTTGATTCCGTAAAGGGTATGTCCCCCGAAATGCCTAAGCTCGCTAGTCAACTTTATCTTATGGCTGAGCTTGGGATGGACGAAGAAACTTCTGAGAGCATTATGGAAAAGGCTGCTAGTAGTAAGTTCACTTTCTACTACGAGCCACTTGAAAAGTATGCCACTAATCTTTCGTTCGAACAACCCCCGGAATTTTATGCAGGGTTTGATCCTGATTTTGGAGTTCAATCCGAATCTCCAGAGGCGATGAAGATTGTTAGTGATTCTGATCAACCGCATGACCCATCTCAGAGAGTTGGCGATGGAATGAAGTTTGATAGTGGTGAGTCTATTGGAGGTCACAATGCTGACAGCTTGGCTCAGTTATCTATGGATACTGGACAGTCATCTTTATTCGAACATGGTGCCGTCGGAAGCTTAGTAGATACTTACGATTCAACAATACTTATAGATAAGTATATACCTAATATGGAGGATGGCTTAGATAAGATAGGAAGATTGTTATTTTTGTTCTACTGGAAGCCTAATGACTTCTCACGTCTCTATGGATCTGACGATCAATCTGGACTTGAGAATAAACTTGTGTCCAATTTTAAGTCATTTGGCGATTTAGTCTTAGAGTTGCTTAAGAAAACAAAATTTAATTCTGCTGGAATCGCGTTGTCGGCTAATAACTAGCATACAATGAGTAATCTTTTAAAGGTAGCTAATTTCGAAAAGGAAGCCCTTTCGAAGGCTCTTAGGGCACTTGACAAAGGTATATACAGGCCTGCTTTAAATACTATAGCACAACCTGGTAATCGTGTGGCACGAGCAGATTGGGATGCATATAGACAGACTGTACCATTAATGTATCCAAAGGCTCTAGGAACAATGGGCGCGCTTGGGGCTACAGCATACGGAGCTCCGAAAATATCCGATTCGGTTAAAGATACGTATAATCAATTTGGAGATTGGTTCAAAAATAAAGACTTCACGCCTGACTGGATGAAGGCAGTTGGTAAAAATAAATTTGGAATTGGTGGAGCAATAGCTCCTGGACTTTTATGGGCACTATCAGGAGGTAAGATCAAACCAAAACTTACTTCTTGGGCTCCGCTATCAATAGCCACAGGCGGCGGTATTTACGGTGGGATGGCTCTTGATGATTGGAATAGGGAAGATGCTGCCCACCTTAAGGCAGATGGACAATCGAATATGGAGAAACTATTGGATAGGCACAATGTGGACCTTAGGTATGGTACAAGCCCGACAACAGAGTCCGGACAATTCGGGCTTCCAGATAGTAGTGACTACTACAATAAACCTTTTGGTCGTATCACTCCAAACCCAACTGGCTCTATAACAGTAGACGATATTTAAGTGGATTTTGGAACCATATACAGATTATCTGGTTCTATACCTCGTGACTCCAGTTATTTTGAACTCTATCACGATGATAGTAGGGAGCAGACTAATAATATAGAAGAGGTAAATAGATTTGCTATTTGCTATAAGGACTTAGCATTTGGGTGGCATTTTATTAAAAGCTATTCCGACATAGAAGAGTGCATGCCGGCTTCGGTAGTCGAGGAGCATTCGTTGATTAGAGCTTATAATTTTGAACGTCATGGAGGTAGAGATATTCCAATGGCACAAGCTGTGGCTATTGAGACTGCCTTACCTCAGAATATTAAAAATACTATAACTAGTATGTTTTTCTGCGAAGGGATAACTATTCAAAAAATTGCTGAAGTAACAAATTTTGATGAGGATACTATACGCTTATATGAAGAATTATTTTTTAATATATTAGATCGTAAATCAGAATCCCTTTTTATGGCAGGGCTAGTATATCCAGAAACTAGAGCAGAGGAATTTAGCCAAAGATATCTCGACTTCGTAGATAGTAATACCTTACTCAGAAGAGCTTCTTACAACAGTGGTATTGAGAGTACAATGGCACTAGCAGGATTTAAGGAAACATTCCTAGAGTTTGGAAACGCCGCAGATAATACTACAAAACTTGAAAGTGCTATGATGAGTAACGCATTCTTTCTTGCTTCTTGTGGTTTCCTAAACTCCAGAAACTCACCTGGTATAACTAACGCTAAAGGTATTATGGCAGCGGCAAAGCTTGGTGGTAACGATGATGCTTCTTTTCAGGAGACAGGTGTTGGTATGGCGCCTATGGGTTCTATCATCGTAAAAGAGATAATGAGTAGTCAGCAGGATGAGATATCTGAGAGGATTGAGAGGACTAGAGTACTACAAGAAGTAGAAGTTCAGCGTATTAGAGACTTAGACCACAGTTGACTTTGGCCTTGCTAAATATTTTAATTAATATTTAATTCATAAACATGAAGAATGAACAAATTGTTAATTGGTTTGAAGATCTTATACCTGAAATCAAAAAATCAGGAAATGTTAAAGAGGTCTTTTTAAAATTTGCAAATGGTAAAAATTTAGCTCCAGCCCTACTAGAAAAATTAGGTCATGTGTACAATACGGCTAAAACTGTAAATTACCTAGATAAAACAGCTTCTTCTAAAAGAGGTTCGACTTTTAAAATTTTAGATATACCAGATCTATTAGAGAGTTATACAAAATCTTCTAGTGATAAACATACGTATTCTAGTTATGGATTTGAAGGTGAAGAGCGCGTAAAGGAAGATCTATTTAATTTAAATTCCATAGAAAATATTACAGAAGAGCCTGTTGAAGTTTACTCTGAACAGAAGATTAAAATGGCTTCAGAGCATATTCAGAGTGCTATATTCAAAGATTCAGATGTAGCAGAAGTTAATAGCAGACATTTAAATCAACTGGAATTTGAACTCAAAGAGGATTTAAGAGAGGTAATAACTAAGTTTGCTAGCGAATTGCGTTCAACTGATATTACATTTGAGGAGATTGAACGTGACGCTAATTATTTTTTCGAAGGAAGCTCAAAAGAAGCATGTGAGCTGCTAGCTAATAATATGGAGAACCGCCACGTACATGTAAAACGTGCATCAGACACAGGAAATTCTAGACTCATAACTGACTACACTGCTTTAAATTTAGTAGGTCAGACACAGAAACTTATCCAGGATCTTGCAGTTGTTAAAAGTAGTTACTTTAAAGAAGCTCACGTAAAAGAAGAAGAAGAGAAGAAAACCGATACGGTAGATAAGTTCTTTTTTTTTGAAAAAAAAGCAGCAGAAACAGATACAAAAACAGACGTAGGCGATAAGCCCTCAACAAGCGGCCCGGGTCAGACCCCGCCAAGCCAAACCGCTGGAGTAGTTAGCGGAGCCAGACCTCCAAGTCGAGAACTGCCAGGAGAAAAGGGAGATGTTTTAAAATCCCTTAATGAAGCCTTCATGCCTGCAGTTTCGGCAACTGGACAAGGCGCAAAGGCGTTAGCTGATCTATACGAAACGGGTAATGATAAGCAGAGAAATATTGATCTAGGCGTAGAGGAAATGGAGCACGCCGCAATTTTACAGAATCTTATAACTACAGATGAGATTTTAGCAGACGAGGACCCAGAGAAGGTTATAGAGGCTTATAATACTCTAAGGGAGTTAGCCCCTAGATTGGCTTCCGATATTAATATCGCCCGCGTTACTTTAAGAAGTATGATACAGCACGACGGTGTTAGTATATTTGACGCTAATCAGTTCTCTAAAGCCGAACTCGATAAACATAAAGTGGACAATAGTATACTTGCGAAGGATAGAATTTCTTACGGTAAGAAGCAGGATAAGAAAGACACACAAGTACGCTTAGCCGTATAGTAAGATATTATGGACAAGACAGCAGCAGCTCAAGCTCAGTTTGAAGATAAAGGAATAGCTTCACGTACATGGGACTCAGCTTCGAATAAATGGGACTCGTTAGATCCTAATATTCGATCTACCTTGGCTACTGGACTAGGTGGTGGTGCCATAGGTGGTGGTCTTGGTTATTTGATGTCAGGAGACCGTGAAGGTGAATCCCGTTCAGCACGAAGAAGACGTATTTTAATGAATGCACTTTTAGGAGCTGGACTTGGTAGTCTTGCGGGAACTGGTTTGAACTACGGAAAGACTTTATTGGATGAGGGACTAGCGCCAACGAGTGACGATATATCTGAGGATAGAGCGTTTCAAGGCGGAACCATTGGGGCTGGTGCTTTGGCAGGAGGAGTCGGAGCAGAAGGTTTGAGACGAGGAATTCTGAATCTTATGGATCATACTAAAATCCAGCAAGGCTCACTTGATCATTTCAATACCAAGTACACAGCACTCCACAATGCTAAGACTACTCTTGATGCTAGGGCTCAACAACAACATGCCAACATGCCGGACGGGCGGCCAAGACCAACTCCCATGGACCTGCGGATGAATCCATTACTAGGTCAGGTATCCCCACAAGCTAGTCCAGTTGATAGATTCCAGGCGTGGGAAAACATGAGAAATTTAGATCCAAATAAGGTTAATAGAGGTATTGCCATAAATACTCCAACCACCAACCCTCAACTAATTCAACAAAACCTTGCTGAAATGCGTAGAGCCGGACTTTCGACTCCGGCTGGAACTGGCGCCTCTGGTTTGCTGGAGAAGATCATAGGGAAACTAGGTTATGGCGGTTCAGATGCGTCCATAAGTAAAATTTTAAATACAGGCGGCGCTGGAGCCAGAGATAAAGCATTAAAGAAGTTTATACAGCTAGATAATTTACGTAAGAACGTAAGAAAAGCAGGACGCCTTGGCATCGCTGGTGCTGGTGCTCTAGGGGGCGGATATTTAGCATCCAAGCTTGTGGGGACTGATTCTTTTAACTAAGGAGAAATAAAATGATAAAAGTACATCATCCTGAATTTGATCAAGAAGAGCTAATAAAGGCTGCTGGTCGTGTAGTTACTTTAATAGAAAATAATAGCCACATAAAAGAAGCATCATCTTCTGCCATCACAAAAGAGTTAATAGAGAATAATCAGCCCGATGATGATCATTTTATGGTGCACCTTATCGCCATGGGTGATGGGGAGTCTTACGGGCCCAATAGGAATGGTGACTGGTGGCCTAAAAAGGCAAATCAAACATACCACGATACGTTCGTGTCGAATGGACATTTCTTCCGTGAGCATAACAATAGAGATCCTAAAAAAGCTATAGGTATTGTAAAAGCTTCAGCATATAACGAAGACATGGGCAGGATTGAGTTAGTTATTCACGGGGATAAGGAGAAAGCTGCAGAGGAGTATGAACTCGCAAAGGAAGGCAAGGCATTAAGCTTTAGTATGTCAGCCCGTGTGCCTAATGATAGGTGTAATGTTTGCGACAATGTAGCAACTAAGTCAGCAGACTACTGCAAGCATTTGAAGAAAGGCATGAATCAATATGTTCCTGAGTTTCAGAAGTATGCTTACGCTATAAATGATAAACCTACATTCTTTGACATATCTAGAGTTAAAAATCCCGCAGATAGGATAGCTCATTACCTAGACTACGCATTCTCCGGCGACTTGCAAAAAGCGGCTTCAGTACATGAGCATATCTTTAGTGATGAGCTGGCAAAAGCAGAGGGAGTTGAAATTCCCGATTTAAGTTCAATAACTCCCAATAATCTTAAACTGCTAGGAAAATTGGCTAGTGCTGAGAACTACTTAAATGATTTTATTCGAGGTGAGGATATGCCTCGAGATGAAAAATATGAGTATGTAAAGCATGCCTTAACTTCACTAGCTTCGGAAGATGATATTAACCAAGAAGAGCTAGCGGTAATGCGCTCATTGCAACCAGGAACTTTGTTTCATAAACTGGCAAGTAAAGGAGCCGTTCTACCATTTGGTGCATTCATGGCTTATGTTAGAGACGAGAGTGTAGCTACCATAAAAGAATCTAATTTCTACAAAGTGGCTTGTGGTTGTGGGGAATCAGGTAACTCAATGCTTGGCGATATGTTTAATAAGATGCTGAGTATGGGCGGATCCTGTGGAGGCATGACAATGGATAACACGTCAAAGATGTTCTCTCCATCAGCAAAACATGAAGTGATGGCAGACGCAGGGGACAATGATGATGTTCAGAAAATAATGGATTCTGTTTCCGCCAGACATGATCATTTGCAGAAGCCTAATTTAACTAGGATTGTTAAAATAACAGTTAGGTCTAAACCTCAGATCATGAAAATGGCATCTGATCAGGCTCAAAAAATTGATATCGATGAGGCGGAGAAGTCAGTTATGCTATACGGATTTTATAAAGTAGCAGCTGTAAAAGCTTATTTAGATTTGCATAAAAATGCTGCTATTGACGAACCAACTGCACTACGTATAGCATATCAAAGTATTTCTTAGTTATACTTTAGCTCACGAAATAGGCTTGACTTTTATAGGGTATAAATATTAAATCCGATACTTACATTTAAAAAACCTTAACATAACAGAAATCATGAGCGAAGTTTGGTCACTAGAAAGTCTAAAGGGGCGAATTGCATCCTTTTATAATGAAAAGCAAGCTGCTGAAAAAGTAGCTCAAGGGAATATGCCTTCAGAGAAGGACCCACAGGAAAAAGGCGCACCTTCTGCTGAAAAGCATGACGGCGATTCTGCAGAAAAAACTGTACTGCCTTCTGCTGGTCTCAGCGTAACTAATAGAGATGGTGACGCAGATGATGGTATTCCAGCCAAGGGAGAAGCTTCCGGCAAGGATCCTAATGGAGCAGGAGAAGGCGGACATTCAGCACCAGGCGGCGATGCTGCAGATGATGCTGTGAGTAGTCCTACTGATCCGTCTGTTACTAAGACTGCAACGCAAGCTAAAGCTCTTGCTGAAGCTATTCGAGCGAAACTTTTAAAGCCTGCCTCAAATAAAGCTGAGACTGAAGCTACTACTCAAGAAGAAAAAGAAGCACATACAGAAGCACATACAGAAGCTACGGAAGAGCAGCTTGCTGCAAATTTCAACGAAGATGCAAATGCTTACCAGAAAATTGCAAGTTTAGTGATGGGTTACGAAGAAGGACGTCAGCTTGTAACAGACTTAGCCGATAGAGAGCTTGGTAAGCAAGCTGCAGAAAGTCTTATAAAAGAAGCGGCTGAGCTTGAACAGCTAGAGGTTGCTTATCAACAATCAATTCTCCAAGGCGAAGCTGATGTTGATGCTATGCTAAAGAATGCCTCGCAAGAGGATATTCAAGATATTGAAAAACTTATAGTCGCACATTCAGGTGCAAAAGAAGGTTTGGAGTATGATTTTGAAAAAGAAGCTTATGACCTTGGTGTAAAACAAGCAGCAGCTGCAATGGATGAAACTGGCGGAGAAATGCCACTTGAAGGCGAAGACGTAAGTTTAGATGAGGTTGCAGCTATAGTGATGCAAATGGTTGAATCTGGAGAACTTGAACCTCAGCTAGCGGAAGCAATACTAGGGGAACTAGCAGGAGCTGATGCAGGCGGAGGAGACCCAGCAATGGGTGGAAGCCCAGAAGAGATGGCTATGGCTGAAGCAGCAATGGGAGGCGGAGGAGATCCAGCAGCAATGGGTGGAAGCCCAGAAGAGATGGCTATGGCTGAAGAAGCCGCGAAAATGGCTAGTCAAGTTTTTGGAGCTGCAACTGTTAGTGAACTACAAAAAGTAGCAGCAGCTGCTGATGCACTCGAAGGTTAATTATGAATCCTGAACTAGATACTTTAGAATATATAGAAGATTCTCTATCCACGATAGAGGGTTTACAGGCTAAAGTTGCGGAATTGTCAGAAGAGAAAGTACGTTTAGAAAAAGTTGCTTCTGATAACTCCTCCAGGTCTGAACCTCTATCATCCGAAAGAGTATCCGATGTAGTGAAGGGTCTAGTGAAGCTTTCATATATAAATCCTTTGTATGCCGATCAAGTATCTGAAAAAATTAATTCCGATCCAAACGTAGTTTTGGATCTTCTCGAAAAAATTTCTGAGTCATCTGCGTCACTACCAAGTAGTGGTCGTGGTATAGCTAAAGAAAGTTCTATTCAGGAGGATGACCTAGATGGCTGGGGAACTCTTGGAAAACATAAATAATGAATAATAAGGAGAGTTAGTATATGCCTACATATCTAAATACTTCCGCCGAAGCCAATCCGGAGACACGTGCTAAACCACGCGTTAATGTGATTCGTGGTTACGGTGGAAATGAAACGACATCGCTCTCGCGCTCGTTACCTGCTACGGTAGCGATCAAGTCTGGCCAACTCATCGCAGCAACAGCTACGGGATGGGTACTGGCAATAAATACACACACCGTTGGACAGATACACGTTGCGTATCACGATTCCACTGATACTGATGTCGCTTCGTCAGGAAAGCTTCTTGGCTTTTCCGTCCAAGGCAGGTATGAGCTGGAAACCGGATACAGTGCAGCTGACGTCTATGCCGTTGGTACTCCTGTATATGCGAACGTAACCGGAGCTGCTACAGCTGGTTATTGCACTAAGACAAACACCGGAGGCACCACACCCGTAATTGGGTATGCTGCTGGTCCGTTGGTTGACTGGTCAAAGCCTCAGTACGGTACAGGCTCAGCGCCTTATGCCGCAGACAATCTTGCACAAAACACTGAAGCGAAAGCTGCCAATTCCAAGGTACTTCGCTTTACCACAGGAGGATAATACGATGGAAGAAGATCTTAATATAGAAGTTCTGAATCGAGAAATCCTCGATCATATCACTGACTCAGAAGACGGTCATAACAAGGAAGCATCTAGTGCTGCCAGTAACATGATTCGTCGTCGAATCAGGGAAGATGGTTTCGCAAGAAACATCATGCCTGCCAAGACGGTGAGTAATGACCAACTTGATCGGGTTCCAGACCATGATCGTCCAGTAATCATCGAAGATATGGAGCCTGGCTCCAAGGGTGCAAAGAGCATTCCTTTTGGTGATAGTGCTGATACGTCATTCTACTACGGGAACAAGTTCGTTTGTTCGTTCAACGTGATCACCACTCCGGAGTTCACCAAGGACATTAACGAACTTCGTACCTACCGCATGGATCTGCGTAAAGTCATTACTGACAATGCGCTCCGTGACATGCAGACGGAAGAGGACTATCAGTTCATTAACACTGTCGATGACATCATCAAGCCAGCCGCCGGATTCGGTAATGCTGGTGTTGGCGGAGCCCCCGCTGCTGGTGGGTTCAAGGTCGGTGCATCTAATGTTACGACTGCTAGTCAGTATGGCGTTATTAAGCCTGCAGCAGCTCACTTCTCCCGTGAGGAGTACGTGAATGTGCTAAGTATGCTTGAAAATCAGCAACTCAATAACGGTGTTGTTCTCATGAATAGGAAGACTGCAAAGACTTTCCTTACATTTGATCGATCCGAAATTGGTGGCGATCTGTCACAAACGTTGTTCACAGATGGTCTTACGGGACTGCAGGAAGCTAAGATTTTTGGCGTCCGTCACTTGTTCACGATTAAACGTGATATTGTGCCAGACAACACAATCTATATCTTCGCAGAGCCTGAATATCTTGGTCGTTTTTACACGCTTCAGGATCCCACGATGTATGTTGAAAAGAAGAAGGATATTCTTCGCTTCAGCGCTCGTGAGACTCTTAGTGTAACATTCGCCAATTTGGTTGGACTTGCTCGTATTGATATTATTGCCTAGTCCTTTACAGGTCTATACAAATTTAAAAACCCTCCCTGAGTATTCGGGGAGGGTTTTTTTATTTACTAATTAGTTAAACGTGTAGTATAATGACACCAATGGACGACGATGAGGAGATTCTCTCTAAATACCCAGGAGATACCATATCAGGCACTGTAAGTGCTCATATAACACAAGAGTTTATTATGGATCTATATGATCAATGTAGGGATATGGAGGACGGAGAGCTTAAAGACAATTTTAAGGTTACCTTAAAAGTTTTAGAACAAAATATTGGTAGCTATCTTACAGTGCCTGATATGACCGCCCTTTCGGATGAAAAAGAATAGTATTGCCTTTGCGCTAATTAAAAATTAACTTGTACTCACTATGGATAATAAATTTAAACTTGGATTTATCGAGCATTGTATAGATAACAATCTAGGTCTTCATCAGATTGAGGATTTAGTGCAGAAACAAGCTTGTGTGGATATATTTGACTCTCCCAGTGTAAGCAAAGGATTTACATCAGAAGTAGGAGAGATTAGAACGTCTAACATGACACAGTTTGAAAAGGCTGCTTGCATTAAGAAGACTTTTGATAAGCTTTTGACGGAAGTTGGAACAGAGAAACAAGGTAACGCTAAGCTTATATCTCAACTTCTCGCAGGCGGAGGAGCAGGTGCTGGTATCGGAGCTATGTCCGATGACGGAGAAGGAGGGAGTCGTGCACTCGAGGGACTTCTTGCTGGTATAGGCGCAGTTGGCGGTGGAAAAATGGGACTTGGAGGAGCTAAAGCTATAGGAAAAAAAATCATGCCAGACGGAGCTGGAGCATCTTCTAATCCAAACTTAATTGCCGCACTTTCCACAATACTTTCAGGTGGTGCCGGAGCTGCCGGTGGTGGTGCCGGTCTCATCGGTGGTTATGGAACGGGCAAAGCATTGAGTTAATAACATGCCAATAGACGTTCCCAGCGAGTCTGATGATGGGGACTTTGACGAGTTTCTAGCCCAGATATTTAGTGAGACCCAAGAAGATAGTCAGCTTGGGCTTAATGATTTAGATACAGTAGTAACTAATGATTTAGAATCATCTGCCGGAGTAACACCTGTTATAGTAGGCAATGATACTGATATAGTCAGCAATGATATAGACTTAGGCGCATGTGCTGTAACCATAGCAAATGTTAATGGTAATTTCGCATTTGGACCTCATACCTTTGGGGCGCCTCCTGAGACTCATTCCTTTACTACTTGTGGGTTTAATAATGTAGTCTCCTTTATAGGACTTGGTAGTTTCATATTTGACATAAATGTTGACGTCAGCAATAGAGCAGTAAGTACAACTAGATCTTCTGTGTATACGGAGATAAATGCTGGGGAAGTAACAATAATAACTGATAGTACTACTAATTTTAAATTCAATGCAAATCCCGGACAGACTGCTACATTACTTTTTCAAATCTCACCTATAACTACAGTAGTAACAACAACAACTACGGAGACAGTTTGCACTCCTGTATCTGGCTGCTTAACCTCGAATGATGATATCCGACGGTTCGTCCTTGATAGGATGGTAGATGACAATGAGATAGATTTAGAATTATTTTTCTCCGATGAGGAGATAAACCATGCACGTAGTTTAGCTGTCGCAAACTATAATGAAATACCACCTTATGTAGACGCGATACAACTTACAGATTGCAATAAAGATTGTCTGGTAGCTCCTATTATGTTTCTAAGTGGCATAGCATATTACATGTATATTAAAAAATTACAAAAGCTACAAAAAGAGGATATAGATTACCAAGCTGGTGGTATGACAGTGAGTATCATCAAAAAGCGTATAGCTCACATAGCAGGTAATATTAAAATTTTTAAACAAGAATTTTTAGATTTAGCTATGGCTAGGAAGACTCATATCAATTATCAATCGGCATTTGGTAGGGTTGGATGAGTGATATTAGTGATAATAATCCGTTCACAGAAGTTGTTGTCTTTCCTAATCATGGAGACGCTAGTGCTAAGATAGAGTGGACATTAGACACCAGCACAATAGATAATTCTTGTTCTGATTTCCTCATAAGGAGATCACCAGATGGTTTAACTAACATAAAAATAGTTGGAGAGCCTATATCTATTTCAAGTGACACTAGCTATTCCTTTTTAGATACAGAGGCATATAAAGGGTCTCGAGGTAGAGTTTGGCACTATCAAGTAATCGTAAGAAAAAACGGAAAAGCATTTTACTCTGGGTGGGTATCTGCTCGTGGTAGAGATCCTTTATTATTTGGAAGAGATGAGGATGCAGATGCGCCCATAGTTAAAAAAGGCATCATAACAAGTAATGATATAGATAGTAACGATACTGATATATGTGAATTACCTGAACTTGACCCAAATGCTTATGCAACAAAGGTACGAACTAGAAACCAGCAAGATCAATTTCTTAAGAGACAAGAATTAGGTATAGCTAGAAAAATTATGCGGCTGGAAAGGCTGCAGATGAAGATTACGGGCACTAGACTTTTAGTATTTAAAAGGCTGTTAGAAGGAACTCCTTGTACTAAATGCCGTGACGTAGAGACCAACCAAATTAAAAGCACGTTATGCTTGACCTGCTATAACACCGGTGTAGTTGGTGGTTACGATACACCTGTTTGTGTTTATGCTCAGAATATATCTCAGAAAGTTGAAGAGATAAAGCCAAGGCAGACAGGGGAGGGCGAGGACGATAAAATATCTCAAACATTTAGGTATGTATCATCACCTGAGATAGATCAGCATGACCTGCTAGTACAGGTACATGATGATTTGAGGTTTGTTGTAGAGAGAGTTGAAAAATTTATGTTTAAAGGCAAGCAGCCTTTAATATCACATATTACATCTACTCAGATACATAGAGACAGTATATTATATAAAATTACAGCAGATTGTAGTTTGTCTCCAATTGACGAGATTACAGCTCTAGTACCTGAGACTGTTCTAAATTATACTAAAGCAACTCCTGTTGATTTTACTAAAGCAATAGAGCAAATGCAGCAAATAGTTACTACAACTACAGTAACTACAGAGAATCAAAATACTATTGAGGTTACTCCAACTCCAACTCCAGTTCCAACTCCAGTTCCAACTCCAACTCCAACTCCAACTCCAACTCCTGAGGATATAGTGTTAGTCGAGCTACAGGGTTATAAAGAATGTGCTCCCTATGAATGAATTTAATTTAACTAAATTACTAGAGGATGAGGGATTTTTGGATCCAGTTAGATTACGTCGTATTTTTCTACTCCTCACTAGGGAACATTTTTCTAACCCAGAAAATCATATAAATGATTATCTTTTAGACTATAAGTATACAGATGAACCTGCTACTAGAAGTTTAGATGTAGATTTAGATTTCACATATGATACAGAGGAGATTGGTAAAAAACCTGCAATCTTTGTAGGTACAGGCCCGTTCGCTTTTAAAAAACAAGTAATTAATAATTCAATAGAAGATGCACAAGATGATTCAGCTCATTTTTTCAGTACCCAATGTATAACAAGTCTCAAGATTAAACATGTAACTACAGCTGCAGACTTATCTATGTTATTAGCCACACAATCGCTTAACTTCTTTGGCTGTATACGAGAGCACTTAATGGGGCTTATACCGGGCATATTACAATATGAGATAACGCAATTATCGCCACCTACATTAATTGAGGCTACTAAGATAAGAATTTTTCAATGCGACCTAGATATTGCTCTAGCGTTTGATACGCTCTGGTCTAGTTATGTTGAGAGTCATAGGATTAAAGATATAATATTTGAGCCTGTTCAAAAGGATTATTGACCTTGACACAAAAAATTCTTTAATCTACTCTTTGGCTAACCTAAATTTATAAATACAGGCAATAATACTATGATTACTAATTATTCAAGGCCTCAGCTGCTTATTCGTCAGATACTAGAGAAGTTAGAAGTTTCTGCGGACCCAAATCTTAACGCCTTCGTTTTCGGACCTCAATACGACTTAAATAGAATTACAAACGCAGGTGAGTTTGCTGAGATGCAAGGCGTAGCCACTGATTTGCCCGATGATTCTACTACAGTTCAGTTAGTTCCTTTTGAGAACTTTAAGTCAGGGAGCTCTATTGAAACCAACTATACACGTCTATATGGAAAAGATTTAGAAGCAGTACTTGTTAAGTATGGTTACTGCGGTGCGGGAAATGACACGGATGTCACAGACGCTAATTTAGATGATACTGGTATTGCATTTTCAATACTTAGCGTACAAGAGCCTAATAAAATAGTTGCTAAGGATGCAAGTGGTGATCCAATAATCCTGCAGACGGATGCAGCAAATACTATTTTAAACCCAAGTTTGCGAGGGCGTCCAGCTAAGTCTGGAGACATAGTATATGTAAACTATAAAGGCACTACTGTGAAGCGTCAGGTAGTATCGATAGAAAGAGCTTTAGTGGCACCTGGGACTAATGAAATTATAAATGGAGGGTTAAACCCAACTTTGACATTTGGTAACTCAGTTCCGGTTGTAACTACAAGTGTAACTGGTAATGTAAGTGCCTCCTTTCTTCCAGTAAAATCACAAGTAGAGACTTATCTAGCAAAAGGTGTTAGGTACAACGGAGAATTTTCAGAGCGGTTTACTATAAAAGTAACAACTCCAACTGGTAAAGGACCAGCTAATGCTGGTAGGTGTACAGTTTCATCTTCGTCTGGAGAGTTTTACTCTGATGACGTTGTAATATCAGGTCAGGCTGGCGTAGCAGATTTTATTCTTGGTTCAAGCCAGACAGGCATACCTGGTTTAAGTATAACCGCTGATAAAGGTGTTAATGATGGCGATGGTCTTTTCTTAGGTGATACATTTAGCGTATCAGTGAGTATGGATTATGTTAGACTGGCTAATACAAACTTTAAGATTGTTGGAGATTACGCATATAAAACAGACGATACTTTGGTTTTCGAAGTTATATCAACATCCCCAGATTCAAACAATCCTTATGCCGGGGCTATCGTTCGCGTAACTGATACTGCGGGTCGCATGTCAGCTCAAGATGTAACTCTCGCTAAGGACGGAATATTGGACAAATCAGAGTATGTCGTCTTAGGTAACACAGGGTTAAGTTTTAGACTACAAAATTTGCTTTCAGGACTATCCTCATATCAGAGAGGTTTGCGTGTAGGTGATGTGTACTCAATAGAGTTAAATGTCGGAAAGTCCTCAGGACCACAAAGCATTCTTGTACTTAATGGCATAGCAGGCAACACTGTCGGACGCACTAATAGTGCTGACGACTTGGAACTTGACTGTGTTGAATTTCGTTGTGCTTATTCCGGGTTTATCCCAAGCTATCGGGATAATGATACAGCGCAGTGGTCGTCTGATTCAAGACCACTAGTAGATAACTCAGGAAACCCTAATTTTGGGATAAATGTTTTCACAGGGTTGCGTATCAACAAAACCGATAGGAGCGCTGGTTATAGGTGGTTGTCTGTTACAAGCGGTAGTCGAGGAAGTCGTCTATACGCACACTATAAAGCCTTTGTACCTGCGATTACTAATGAAAAAATAGTTTGGTCCGATAAACTCACATCACTTGCTTACGGCGGAACTTATGCAGATTTTGGTAAAGTTGACGTGGAGAATCCAATAGGTTTTGGGTTAGCTAGAGCTCTTAGTGGAGCTAACGGACGTGGTGTATATATAGGAAGAGTTGAAAGTATCGATGAAGCTGGGTATTCTTCGATATTAGACAAAGCTGAAAGGAACGCTAATATTTATGCGTTATGTCCTTTAACTGATGATTATAAAATACAAAAGTTGGTTTCTGGTCACGTGGATAATATGTCCACGGAAACAAAGAAACGCTGGCGCAGAGCTTATATAGGAACAAACTCTCCTGTGACGTATGAAACTCTTGGAGCTAGTACAACTACAGGCGCGAGAAATCAGGCAACTGTAACTGAGTATCTTGGCGCAAATACACGCGTTGTAGATGAGTTGGGTACTTTTATGGATCTTAAGATAATTAAAGGCGACTTGTTTAGAACTAATTTTAGGATTAGCGTCTCTGGCGAAGAAATCCATGACGAATATAAAGTTGATGCTGTGGTGACTAACGAAGAATTAATCCTTCAAACAGGCCCAGCGACAGGCATAGTCATAACTAAGGATTACGAGCTTCATAAGTCTGACTCCGTACTTAATATCATCGACTATATAGGTGAACGTTCATCTAAATTTAGTTCTCGACGTGTGGTTAATGTTTGGGTGGATAAGCCACAGTTTGATACTACAGACTTCGGCAACGTAACACTAAATAACTATTTTGTTGCAGCTGAAATTGCAGGTCTAAGATCTGCGGTACAAGCCCAACAAGGTCTTACCAATACAGAAGTTACTAGTGTAACTTCCGCTCCTTCGATGTATACTAAGTTCACTGAAGATCAATTAGATGATATCGCAGAGGCTGGTGTATGGGTTGTTACTCAAGATTACGAAGATGGTTCGGTCTATATTAGACACCAACTTACTACTGACTCCAACAATGGTAATATGTATTACGAGGACTCAGTAGGAACAAATCTTGATGAAATATCATATGCTGTTAATAACGTCCTATATGGTTATATAGGAAAACGTAATGCTACTCAAGGTACAGTACAGGAAATATATAATGACGTATTTGGATTGCTCTTTGAAAGAACAACAGCCGATGCTGAAGTTATTGTGGGTCCAGCTTTACTTGGGTTCACTAATCTTGAAGTGAAAATTGATGCTGACTATAAAGATCGTGTTAACGTAAGTGTGTCTTTAGAACTCCCTCTACCTTTAAATTCAATTGTTGTGACATTGAGAGCTTATGCTTCATATAACGAAGGAGAGGCGCTACAAGAAGTAGCTGCTGATACTGATGCAGCTGGGCGTCTATATAATGTCTAATTTAACTTATTACTATAATAAATAGCTAAAAAAATTATGTCGAATAATATACTAGGATACAGGAGAGACGATGATACCAAAAGGCTCATTTCATCAGATTATGCCGCACTAAGATTTGGATCCGGTGGTGAAGGTGGTGGCACGAAAGTTAAATTGGTGCAAAGCGCACAATTAACGTATGGACATCAGGTGACGCCAAGATTTGAAGCAGGATCTTCACAATTGTACTGGGTCACAGGACAAGCTCAGGGTAGGATTACACTAGGTCGTGCAGTAAGCTCAGGCGGGTTCTTTGCAGGAGTTGATCCTCAACAGGCTGCTGGTGGTTCTCTGGTTGGTTTCAACCTATCACTTGATAACTTTGAAACGGGCAATGCAGGAGGACAGGTGTCAGCTACAGGTAAATCTAGCTTACAGTTCAAAGGTGGTGTTATAGCTAATCTAACTGCCACAGTCACTACCGGAAGTCTTGACGTTAGTGAGGGTGTTGAGATCGCATTTTCCGAAATGCTCAAATAACCTCAGTAGAAGTTTTAAAAAAAATCACAGCCATTTTTGACTGTGATTTTTTTTATAGTCTTGCCTATATCATAATATATCTAAATCATATACAGACATGGGAATACTAACAGACATACGCGCATTAGGTACGAAGATTACAAGTAGTGCCTTCCGCTCTGAGCAAGCTATAGACAAAGCAGCATACGGGCAAAGCTCGCCGGGCTCAGAGTTAGTACAAGGAACTATATACAAATGCGTAGTAGAGTCCGTTGTACACCCCAAGAACACGCTTGTATGTATTGCAGAGGAGGACAGTCAATTAGTTATAGAAAATTGTGTGTGGGCTGCTGGAATATTTTCTAATTTGTTTGGCTTTAGGTTTAACTATACGCCGCCTAGAGGCTCTCATGTTTTAGTTTTATATGGAGGAGAGCAGAGTTTTATAATTGGCGGGTTTTTAACTAAGTTTGAAGGTGACACTTCCGGAATGAAACGAGCTGCCACGTCTACTGATGAAAAGAAAACAGGAGTGAAAGCTTGGTTTGATACTATGTTGCAGAGTAAGTTAAGGAAGATTCATGCTCCTAGGGATGGTAATACGCAGAATAGAGGCGGTGACCCGCTTTGGGATATGGTCGAGGGTGAGCTTGAAATCACTAATCTACTTGGGGTTGGCGCAACCTTTTTAAGACACATAGCGCAGCTTAAGGCAGGAGAGCTAGCGAAGGTGGAGTGTAGTCTTATTGATGATATGGTTCGCATTGTAAGCTCTACATACAAACACCACTCGTCATTCGGTGACTATAAGATTTATAACGATGGTGGTAGATTGAACGTACGTTGGGACGGCACCAATTCGGATTGGGAGACTTTTGGCAAAGAAGATCCTGAGGAGGAGAAAATAGAGCAGGGAGATTTTAAGAATAGTTTAAAACCTGTAGACAATATGGCTAATGAAGCGAAGTGGAGATTTTCGCAATTTGTAGGCTTTCTAGGCGATTTTGTTAATATGTTTGTGACAGATCCAATTGTTCTGGAGGGGAGCGATTCATTCCTCCAGCAGAAAACACGTAGCGGTAAATCCCGGGTGCATTTAAATGAAGACGGCACCGTGCTTATTTCAACTGTAAATGAGTTTATAATAGAAAAAACTCCAAGAATTACAGTACCCCTAGAACAGCTTCCTGAGCATCATAAAGATGGTAACAAACCTGGCGAAGAATTTTTAAATGAGGATGGGTTAAAGTATTTAAAAAATTGGGATTTTGAAGCATCAGGTGGTATAGATAATATACATTACTGTGTGTATCAAGTTAGGGAGTATGCAAAGTGGCTTTCAAACCAGCATGCCTTAGCTCAATTTTTAAGACTAGACAAAGACTGGAAGGTACCTCGTGAGTCGGAAGTTCCTGAGCCTGAGCTTCAGGGTCAGCATCAGAAGGATAAGATGACGGCCAACAAGGGAAACAAGGTACCTGAGGCTGCTTTGAATTCATATGCCACTATAAAGATATGTAAAGATGGTTCAATAGTCTTACTCGACTCATATGACAATGCAGTAACTCTTTCTAAATCTGGATTACAATTGTCATCTCATAACAATGTACAGATAGAGTCGGCAGGATCTATAAATATGGTGGCAGGTCGTGATATAAATATGCTCGCACGTAATAGCATAGATCTTACATCCACTAAAGGTGGACTTAGTTTAAGGGGTGAAAACTTCATTCAACAGTACTGTAGGCGCGGTGGGATAATATTAGAAACGGATCAATCTTCAGATAAGGAAATATTTGAGATACAAGATAATAATCTAGCCCAACAAGATGATCCCTCTAGGATACAAGGTGTTGTTTTAAAATCTAAATATAGTCATGTTAGACTAGAGTCAGGTAGAGATGTCGGAATTAAAGCAGGCCTTAACATACAGGCAGCCTGTGCTGCTACATTTGGAATATCATCTACTCGATTTCAAGTTAATGACACATTTGAAGTTTACCCTAAAAGCTCTAGTAATGTCATAAAAACACAAGATCAAAGTCTTTTTGACGCAGCAGCCTATGACAACACACCAGCAGGAGAAGGCGCCGCAGAAGAAATTGTAGAGGACGATAAAGATCCAGG
>Ga0209362_1000697_pt1 | contig 29260 bp, 25 predicted proteins | sample SaaInlV_165m_DNA_FD_184680 | JGI IMG/M metagenome (GOLD analysis project Ga0209362, IMG submission 184680) | Marine microbial communities from expanding oxygen minimum zones in the Saanich Inlet - Saanich Inlet SI037_S3LV_110m_DNA (SPAdes)... | ecosystem: Environmental > Aquatic > Marine >... | reverse complement strand
TTGAAAAATGAACCCCCGGCGTTTACACAGGGAAACTATTTTTTCTATTGTTTTGTCCATATTTTGAAAAACAGACTCGCAAATTGAGCCTGTAGAAACGTTTTTTAAAAAGGAATCTTCGATAGTTTCGGAGACCTTTATAAATGTTTTAAAAAATCAATCCATCTTTTGAAGTTCTTTTTCAATTTCATCATCAAATGGAACTTCCGATGGTGTAGAAATTACTGATGAAGGTATGTCATTGGGAGTTCTTAAAAAGAAAAATAGAAATGTTATTCCAATCAATCCGACTAATATGGGTGTCACCCATACCATAATGTTAAATCCTTCCGCTTTTGGGACAGCCAAAATTCTTTCACCATATAATCCAATATAATATTCAAGAATTTCCTGTTTTGTTTTTCCTTGAGAAATAAATCGATTAATTTGCTCTTCCATTTCCGGGTTATGATCTAAGTCATAGACTGTCCCCGACCAGCAGCAAGGGGAAATTAAACTTTGCTTCAAATCTATCGCTAAATCCGATTCAGCAAATAGTATTGAAACAAATAAAAAAAATATTCTAACTGGTTTAAAAAAAGAGTTGAAGAAATATTTTTTTTTATGAATTTTCATTTTTTCTTCTTTTTACGTTTTCGCTTTGGTCGTGCCGGTGCTAATCTTTTTTGATTAATAAGTTCTACAGCTTTTTCAAGAGTGATGCTATCAGGTGTTAAGTCACCTTTCAGTGATACATTCACTTTTCCATCCGTGATATAGGGGCCAAAACGTCCATCTTTTACCACCAAAGATTCACCTGTCTCAGTGTGATCGCCAATGGTTCTAAGCTCTGTACTGCGCTTGTTTCTATTAGCTAATAGTTCTACTGATTTTTCAACCGTGATATCTAATGGGGTTTCTACACCGCGAAGACTGGCATTTTGTTTTCCACATCGAATGTAGGGTCCAAAGCGTCCATAGTCTGCCGTAATAGGTTCTTCGGTTTCAGGATGAACACCCACGGTCCTTGGGAGTGCCAGCAATTTTAATGCATATCCCAAATCCACATCAGATAAAGGATATGTTTTTGGAATTCCTTTTCGTGTTTTGGAATCCCCTAACTGCACATAATGACCATAAGGTCCTTTCTTGATCCAAATCGATTCACCCGATTCTGGATCATTGCCCAGCGGTTCATCCTTTTTCACTTCTTCGTTAAAAATTTCTTCAATGGCTTCTAAAGTCAAATCACCAAAATAGATTTTATCAGGAATGGACCTGGTATCTTCGCCCCGGCGAAGATAGGGGCCATATCTGCCAATTCGACCTTCTGTAGATTCAGCAATCTCATCCGGCATTTCAATGGTGCAGGCTGCGGGAATATCTACTTTTTCATTCAGCATTTTTTCCAGTCCTGCAAAGCGACCACCTCCCCTATAAAAATTTGTCAGGAAGGGAAGTGACTCCAATTCACCTCGGGAAATTTCATCCAATCCATCTTCCATTTTTACTGTGAATTCTTTATTGACCAAATTCGTAAAATGATTTTCAAGCAATTGCGTGACGGCTAATCCAAGAAAGGTAGGAGATAGTTTTCCACTAGAACGATCCACATATCCGCGGCGAACGATGGTTCCCACAATGGATGCAAAAGTAGAAGGCCGGCCAATCCCATTTTCTTCTAACGCTTTTACCAGCGATGCTTCCGTGTATCGCGCTGGTGGTTTGGTGGTGTGGGATTCTGAGTCCAATTCTTGACAGTTCAACGTTTCGCCATTTGTTAAGGCTGGCAATATCCGTTCTTTATTTGCTAAGTCTTTTTCCGGATTATCACGCCCTTCCACATAAACTCTCATATAGCCTGGAAATAGGATTACTTGTCCATTAGCACGGAATTCAGTTTTTTGATTCTGAATAGTCACTGCCGTTTGCTTCAGTTTTGCTGGCGTCATTTGGCTGGCAACCGTTCGTTTCCAGATCAGATCATATAATTTCGCAGCATCTTTACCCAGCGTTTTTTCTACTTCAGCAACAGAACGAAAAATACGATGTGCCGGGCGAATAGCTTCATGGGCTTCCTGGGCGTTTTTGACCTTGGTGGCGTATCGAATAGCTTTCCCGGGAAGATAATCATCACCATATAGATCCTGGATAACCTGTCTAGATCCGGCAATAGCTTCTTCTGACAAATTGGTTGAGTCTGTGCGCATATATGTGATAAAACCATTCTCATAAAGTTGTTGAGCAGTGCGCATGGTTTGCTGGGCTGAACTCCTCAGTTTTCGTGCCGCTTCCTGTTGAAGTGTACTTGTGATAAAGGGTGGTTTCGGGTTAGACGTTCGCGGCTTTTCTTCAATTTTCGTGACCTTCCAATCGCCGGATTTTAATTCTTTTACCAGAGTATCAGCTTGGGATTCAGTAAGTAAAAGAGCATCTTTATTTTTTAATTGTCCTGTTGTTGATTCAAAATCATTGCTTGAAGCGATCTTGGCACCATTTACCCGGATTAACGTTGCTGTAAAAGAATTTTCATCGTCATCTTTATTTAATGTGGCTTTAAGATCAAAATAGGTTGAGCATAGGAATTTTACCCGCAACCGATCACGTTCTATGATAATTTTCAACGCGGCAGATTGAACTCGACCTGCTGATAATGCGGTGGTAACAAATTTCATATTACTTTGCAACGTAGCCCATAAAACCGGAGAAACTTTATAACCCACAAGCCGGTCTATTACGCGCCGTGCCGTTTGGGCATCTACAAGGTTTTGATCAATTTCCCGTACGTTACTCATGCCTTCTGAAACACCAGTTTTTGTAATCTCGGTGAATTGAACCCGTTGGAGTTTTTCTTTTGGAATCTCACTGGCGAGATGAGCCGCAATGGCTTCACCTTCTCGATCCGGATCAGTTGCAATTAGAACACGCTCAGCAGTTTTTGACTTTTTTCTGAGATCAGTTAAAAACTTTTTCTTATCGGGCAAAGGCGTTAGTTTAATTTCAAAATCATTTTCAAGGTCGATTCCCAATTCATTAGATGGAAGATCTTTCACATGTCCCACACATGAAATAACCTCAAAATCATTTCCCAAGTGTTTTTGGATCGTTTTGATTTTGGTAGGTGATTCCACAATCAGTAAAGATTTTTGGCTCATTCTATGGTTGTCCTAATATTGTTTAACGTGTTTGGGCTTCTCCCGCCCGCGTATATAATATAATAGAAAAAAAATCAATTTGTCAATTTTCTTAATTCATCTTTCACATTTTTCTGCTGAATTATCTCCTGTTTACCATCTTTAAGATTCTTTAACACAATTGAATCTGTTTCCATTTCTGTCTCTCCCAGAATGAGGGCAAACTTTGCCCCAGATTTATTTGCTTCCCGCATTTGGGCTTTCATGCTCCGCCGAAGTGGATCGGAAACAAGACTATATCCCGCTTGTCTTAATTCGTTTGAGATTGATAGTGCTGTGGAGAGTCCCGCTTCATCCAGACAAACAAAATAAACATCAATATTAGATTCTTCAGATTGTTGTACCGTATTTTTCATTGCAATGAGAAATCGTTCCATGCCTGCAGCAAATCCGATTCCTGGAGTACTTTTCCCACCCAAAGTTTCTACAAGTTTATCATAACGTCCGCCACCAAGCAATGCATCCTGGGCGCCCAATGCTGGCGAAGTGAATTCAAACACGGTCCGGGAATAATAGTCCAATCCACGGACTAATTTAGAATTAATATTAAACGGAATATTCATGGCATCCAGGAATTTTTTCAGCGTTTCAAAGTGCACTTTATCTTCGTCTGTATAGTAGTCCGAAACGGTAGGTCCACCTACGAGCAATTTTTGTTCGTGCTCGGCCTTTGTGTCCAAAATACGGAGCGGATTAATCTCAAAACGCATCCGGCTCGTCTCAGAAAATTTGTCCAGATTGGGACGAATATAATTTTTCAATGCGTCATGATAGGCTAAACGGCATTTTGGAGATCCAATACTATTCAACTGCAGCATAGCCTCTTTTCTTAATCCACACTCATCCAAAATATGCCATGCAATAGCGATAATTTCAGCATCCTGTTCCGGATTTTCGGAACCAAATGCTTCAATTCCAAATTGGTGAAATTGCCGCTGTCGTCCTTTTTGCGGACGTTCTCTTCGAAAGAGCGGTCCCATATAATAAAGTCGCTGGAGAGGTGCTTGCCTACCCAAATTATGTTGAATAAAAGAACGAACCACAGATGCTGTCAATTCTGGGCGAAGAGTGAGACTGGTACCATCCTTATCTTCCCAACTGTACATTTCTTTAGAGACAATATCTGTCTCCTCACCCACACTTCTGGAAAAGAGCCGCGTTTCCTCAAAAACGGGAGTCCTAATTTCGTTGTACCCAAAGCGTGCGCAAATTTTTCTTACAATAGATTCAAGAGTTTGCCAATTATGGGAGTCTACCGGCAAAATATCATGTGTACCCTTAATACTTCGAATTGGATTCATTGAGCCTCTCCAGAAATAGATGCTACGAGATTAGATGCTTTTTCAAAGGATGCTTTCGGGACAAAAATTCTTACAATATCGCCGGTAAGGTTTGCTGCTTCAATAGAATATGCCGATGAAGCCCAATTCATTTTTAAATAATAGGCGATGTCATTATTATCTAATATTTCACCTGCCATGTCTGCATATATCTTCCCTGAAAAAGGCGGGAGCGCAGACCAAGTCATCTCCGGAATAGGCAAATCCAAAACACATGCATCAACTAGAGAAACATTACAATCACCACATTTCTTGATGTGGTTTAGATAGTCGGCGTGGCATTCGGGGCAGATCATGATTTGCTAAAATTCGATACTAGAATTTCCATCATAGTTTTGGAGAGTTCAATTGAAGAATTAAAATCTTGGTCCTGAAAATACACCGGATTTTTTTTCTATCTTTATATCTTTCAAAGTGGGTGATTTTACGTTCAATTTAAAGTTGATTCCTTGACCCATACCACTGGGTGTCCAGTTTAAAGAAAGTTCCCAACAATGAAGGTCTCGATGTACAGAAAAGGAATGGCTTACCAAATCTTGTATAATCATATCGAATCGAGCTCTATATGAAATCCGCCATTTTTCAGTCACATTAATAGAAGAATTTGTATTAACCCAGAATGTTTTTCGCGGATCTTCAGGATTTGTGGCAGTATAGGAATAACTCAAACTCACATTGGTACTCCACAGGTTTGAATTATCCAGTGTATTCTTCCTGTTTTTTAATGGATTAATTAATCCCGGTCCTGCTAAATCTTCTTCTATATCCGTAGTATCTTCAACTATTTCAGTATCGGTTTTTTCTGTCCACCTTTTTCCGGAAAACCGAAAGCCGGTTGAAAGCCGGGCGGAAGTGAGTCGAGGATCAAAAAATCCATTCTCATTTTTATTGTATTCAGCAATCCGTTTATTTCTATCTGTATCATATTTGTAAAAATCATGCGTCATATTCAAATTCAAATTCAATTTTCCGGAGATTTTGGATCGAACTGAAGACCGTAGATTAGCCAGATGCATGGAATCTGCCGCAAAATTATAACTACTGCTCATTCGCCAGCTCAATAAATCTACCTTTTTTTCTTTATCGCCATTTTTCACTTTTGCCTGGAAAACATTGTTCAGACCAAAATTCATGGATTTTCTTTCAGCGCGCGGAGTATTTCCAGCCATGGTTCCACCGAATCTATCGTGAAAATATTCTTTTCCTGCGGAATCTGTTTTGGTGATTATATATCCCAAGTCCTTTCCGAAAAGCGGTTTAGAAAAATCAGGTGTCCAGGAATACCCGATGGAAGGTGACATTGTATGCCGTATCGCCCGCATAGGACCAATTGGTATAGGGAAAAGCCCATAGATCTGGGTATTGGAATTTATTGAAAATGAACCTGTGGTTCGGGCTGCAAATCCTTGTTTTTCAACTTTGGTGAATGAAAGCGTAGAATCATTCCAATTCCCATCAAATGATTCATCAACCCACACTGATTTCAAATTTATGCTTGGATTCACAGAAATATATTTAAACACCTTTTGGGGTGCCCTGATAGATGATGTATGAACCCACCCGCTGTTTTGTTCGTTGCTGGTAGTATCCATCCAGCCAAAAGAATCAGAGCTGTCAATAAAAACTGATTCGTAATAATCACGATCTTTGTTATTAAAGTTCAAGCCATAATTATATGCGATAGTGTTGAACCATTTTTTATCTTTTGCAGCTGTAGGGAACAGGTTGCTCTGCCCATGACGAAAAGAGAATTTTGGAAAGGTGCGATTCACAATATTAAGCTGAGTTTCCGCCCTTGTTGGTGTTACGTAATATGGACTGGTTGGGCTTATTTTATCATCGATAAGCAAGTCGCGATTGGAATAATAACTGGCACTAATGGAATTTTTTGCTTTGGGCCAGCGCTTGGAATATGACACATTGGAAATAGATTTTTGATTCATTCTTTCTGCTTCGCTCTGGCCATGAACTTTATTATAATCGCCGCTGGTAGAATACGTTACTCTGGCATTGAAAGATTGATCATAACGGAGTTTTTGAGTATGATTCCAATTAAGTATTGTGGAGCTTTTCCGAGAATCTTTTATATTTGAAATATTGTTGGTCCCCAAAAGGTCTTGAGTATTTCTAATATTGATACGGCCATTGAATTTATATCTAACTCGATAAGCATTTTGCACATTGAAAATAGCACCCTGTTGGTCCCCGAATCCCATGGTGAATTTTGAGTCCCAATACTCACTAGGTGCCCAATAAAATCCAAGCCCCTGAATGTATTGTCCCCGGTTTTTGCTATCTCCATAGGAAGGCATAATCCACCCCGAATGTCGTTGACCACCTTTATGTGGAAATATTCCCAGGGGAAGACCAAAAATGGGTATTTGCCCCAAATGAAGAATGATGGGGCGGGCAATGACTACATCATTCTGGATAATTTTCATTTTTGTCGATTCAAAATGAAAATGTGCTGTATCCAGATCGCAAGTCGTGTATGTAGAATTTTCAATATAGAAAACTTTTTTAGTTTCATTCCTGATCTGATTTCCAGTGTAAAACCCGTCATCCGCTTTGGTGTGACCTTTGGTTACCCGGCCCTTCTTTGTATTCAGATTATAAGTCATGCCATCGCCGCTCATGGGGTCTTTCCCTTTCTCTTTGATGACGGGGAAAATGGGCTCACTCAAGGTATCGCTTTCCAATTTCGGAATCGCACTCAGCATATTAGTTTGCCAGTTTACTGTGATAAACCCAGCTTCAAGATTCGAATTTTCGTGTTTGATATTAGCCTGGCCTTCAAAATCTGTCTCTTCATCTTTCAGGCGATATTGAATCTTGTCTGCTGTATAAATAACAGGGGAATCCATATCAGTGGATACAGAATCGGGGATATATTTCCCTTTGGATCCTCCAATGATTCGCAACCGATCCAACTCGTCCTCTAGAAATGTCATGATGATTGTATCGCCGGAAGCATTATTCTTACCCTGGTAAATGGAATCTTCAAACACATGATACAATGTTTTTGCCATCCCTTCGATGCGGAGAGAATCAAGCGTTCCATTTTTGAAATAGCTGGTAAGAACGGAACCTCCCATATCATCTTGAAATGCCAATGAATCACCAAAATTTAGGGAATCCACTTTTGATTGCTGATATCCATTTATGGGAGTCAAAGCAAAGGCCTTTTTTGGAATATGGAGTTTTTTTAATTCTTCTTCGAAATATGTCAGCACAATTTTTTCACCCGAAAGGATACGACCATTATCTTTAATCTCAGGTTCAATCTCTAAAGTTGTCATTTCGTTGGAGCGATCATATTTGGCTTTGCCGCAGGTAGCAACCCGAGATGAATCTTCGATCATGACATTCCCAATAGCTGTGTAAGAGACACCATCTTGCTCCGGATCTTTCTGGTATTCGATCCGATCCGCTGAAATAATTTGTCCCTTTTGAATAAGCAGGACATTTCCCAATGCAACACCGCTGTCCTGTTCCGTGAAAACAGTAATTGTATCTGCTTTTAAGTCGTAATCAGGGTCCCAAACGTGGGGACTCCCTATGCTTAAGATACGATCTTCAGCGGAGAAGAATTTAAGCGTGTCGCAAGTAAGCGTACGTCCTTCTTGAATTGCGGAAACACGTCGGTATAAAATAGCTAATTCATTTTTTTCATAATGACGGCCTTCCTGGCAGTTAAGGGTTAATGATCCTTTGGTGAAAATCACATTACCAGAAATGAATTTTACTGCTTCCCCATTGATGGTTTTATTTTCTAGTACATTTGCTTTTTTTAAACGCAAACGATTATCATCAGCAAAAGAAAGAGAAATAAATAATAAGGTAAAGAATAAAATTTTCCAGGATTTGTTTAGAGCCATGTTTCTGTTCCATCCTTTACAGGTATGATATGAAATGGATGGTTTAGAAAATGTAGATGATTTTATAATAATCATTTTTCAGAATAACGGTCTTTCCATAGAGATTTCAGTCTATTGCGGATCCATTCTTCGCGACCCTGATTTGTAGGACTATAAAAGGTTTTTGTTTCACCATTGGGGAAATAATTCGCATCAATAAAATGATCCGGTTGTGAATGAGGGTACTGATAATCTTTGCCGTAATCCATATCTTTCATTAAATCGGTTGGCGCATTCCGTAAATGCAATGGAACAGCAGGAGTTCCGGATTCTTTCACGGCTTTTGTGGCCTCTTTGATTGCTTTGTAACTGGCATTGGATTTTGGTGCACTTGCGAGGTAGGTTGTGACTTGTGCCAGAATTAATGATGCTTCCGGCATTCCAATCATATGGACAGCCTGGAATCCTGATGTGGCCAGCGTAAGCCCGTTTGGATCGGCGTTACCAATATCTTCCGATGCTAGAATAATGAGCCGCCGAGCGATAAATTCCGGTTTTTCTCCTCCTTCCAGCATGACAGCCAGCCAATACAATGCTGCATCCGGATCGGACCCGCGTACTGATTTGATAAAAGCACTGATCGTATCGTAATGATATTCGCCCTGTTTATCATAGATCAATGTTTTGGACTGAATTGCTTCGTTCAGTATCTTTTCAGTGATCTGTCCTTTTCCGCCAATAAGATTGGTAGCTACTTCCAAAGTATTGAGCATTTTCCGTGCATCACCACCGGAAGAATAAATAAGCAGATCTTTTTCTGAATCCTTTATGGTTATGGAACTTTTGGATAAAATCACATCCTTTTCAAAAACATTTTTTAAAATATTTTGCAAATGACTCTTTTCCAAAGACTTCAGCGTGAGAACACGACAGCGAGAGAGCAGAGGAGAGATTACTTCAAAAGATGGATTTTCCGTAGTAGCACCAAAGAGGGTGATGGTGCCATCTTCTACAGCATGAAGCAGGGCATCCTGCTGGCTTTTACTGAAGCGGTGAATCTCATCAATAAATAGGATCGTTTTTTGTCCCATTTCACGATTACTTTTTGCAAATGTAATTACTTCCCGGAGGTCTTTCACGCCGCTGGAAACTGCAGACAATTCACGGATTTTCGCATCAGAAGATTTTGCAATCATACGGGCTAGAGTGGTTTTTCCCGTTCCAGGTGGTCCCCAGAAAATCATTGAAAAAGATGCAGATTGATTCAATAGGCGATGGAGAATTCTACCCTCATCGACAAGGTGTCCTTGACCATAGAATTCTTGAATCGTTTTTGGTCGAACTCTTTCGGCTAATGGTGGCAAATGAGAATCGAATAGCGTTTGTGGTGAATTCATAAGACGGTAAATTTACAGCTAATTTTTATCAGACTAGAAACGAACATAGTATGAATATCTCTCACATAATAATATTATCAACGGTGCTTTTTTTAGGCATTGGATGTAATGAAGGAAATACAGAAGAAATGGAGAATGAACTCATCATTGAGGATCTTGTAGTGGGCGAAGGAGCAGAAGCACAAGATTATAATAAAGTAGTTGTGAATTATACGGGATCATTAGAAGATGGCTCCGTTTTCGATTCATCGTTGAATCCAGGTCGAGAGCCGTTTACATTTACTTTAGGAGTAGGCTCGGTTATAAAAGGCTGGGATTTAGGCGTGAAAGGGATGAAAGTTGGTGGTAAACGAAAATTAACAATTCCACCGGAATTAGGGTATGGTGATCAAGGTTCTAGCGGCGTAATTCCACCGGGAGCCACTTTAATTTTTGAAGTTGATTTATTAGAAGTAGAAGCCTATTAATTTTAATGAGCCACCGAGAGGATTCGAACCTCCGACCCCTTCATTACGAATGAAATGCTCTACCAACTGAGCTACGGTGGCGTAATTATTTAAAAATAAGTATTAAATTTTACAGATTCACTTTGATATTCGAAAAGAATTCTGCTCTGAATATTGATAGTTTTTCGCTGCACGCCAACCACCATAAACCTCGCCGAGATATACAAATCCGGCTGCGATCCCAAATAGGGGCCCTGCTATAGGGCGTTTATCTTTAATGGCATTATAGGCTGAATTCCCAACCAAATACATCATCCACATGCCCATAATCCCATCCAAAGCCCGGCCTGCATATATCCGACCCGTCCCGGGAAGGATCGCTGACATAATTCCGGCCAGCAATGGAGATTTTCTCGATCCTGGGATTGATGATTGAATCACTGGATCGACCAATCGCCCATCAGGGTCATGAAAGGGGCGTCTTAATTTTAAGTGATAATGAAAAGCAAATGGATTGCAGCGAGTTATTCGTTCTGCTGCCATGGCCCCTCCGCGAATCACGCCAAATTGTTGAATTGCATCCGCACCATAATTGGAACAACTTGGATAGAACTGACAATTGAAAAAATTAGTGTTGTAGGAAATACGTTGCCATCCGGCGATAGGCAGCAATCCGATCTTATGTATAATAGGAACATGAGAAGATGCTAAAAGAGAATCAGCCGGGTATTTAGATTGCCCTGAAAGTAAAGATACAATTAGGATTAATAGGGTATGTCGCATTTAAAAAATTAATCAGAATTCAGTTAAACTTGAACCTATTACTTATTTAGATTTCAATCATGGAAAATACAATTGATACTATTTTTTCGAATCCTGTTTACATAGCTATCGCCGGGGTGCTGGCAATCATATTGGTATATGCTATCATTAAAAAGATCATTAAACTGGTTTTTACCATTGGGGTTCTCCTGGTGCTCTATGCAGTTTATTTGAATTACACAGACCAGGAGGTCCCACAGAATTTAGAAGAATTTAAAGAGTCTGTTTCAGAAAGCGTAGAGAAGGCAAAAAATGTTGCTTCGGAGTCTCTTGAAGATGTTAAAGAATCCACTAAAAATATTGTTGAAGAAAAAGTGGAAAAGAAGGTGAATGAGGTTTTCGGGGATTAAGTTACTTCCGCGAATGGTATCAAGATTCACTAATTTGTTACTTTAGTTTATTATTTTTTGACTCTTTGTGATCTCATACCCATAATGGCTAACAATTAAAGCAAATTACTGGCCAGCTCTGCCAATTCACTTCGTTCTCCTTTTTCCAGTGTAATATGAGCAAATACATCCTGTCCTTTCATCCGGCTAATTAGATAAGTGAGTCCATTGGATCGTTTATCAAGGTACGGATGATCGATCTGATGTATATCACCGGTGAAAACAACCTTTGTTCCTTCGCCAGCCCGGGTGATGACAGTTTTAACTTCATGGGGTGTCAGGTTTTGGGCTTCATCTACAATAAAAAATGATTTTTGAAGACTCCGACCCCGGATGTAAGTCAATGGCGTAATCAATAATTTATTTTGTTCGAGCAATTCATCAATTTTAATGGATCGTTTATCATTTGATTTGAACTGGTGGCGTATAACAGACAGATTATCAAATAACGGCTGCATATAGGGATCCAGCTTTGATTGGATATCGCCAGGAAGAAATCCAAGATCGCGATTACTCAAAGGTACAATAGGTCGCGCCAAAAAAATTTGCCGATATTCAGACCGTAATTCCAAAGCTGCTGCCAGGGCTAGTAATGTTTTTCCTGTCCCAGCCTTACCCGAAAGGGAAACCAATTGAATTCGATTATCCATAAGCATATGAAGGGCAAATGATTGTTCGGCATTTCTCGGCTTAATACCGTAAGATGATGGTTTATCCACACGAACCACTTTATTATCAAAGGGATCAAAAGTAGCTAAGATTGATTTTTGTCCATTTCGAAGAATGAAATTTTCATTTGCCATAGGGTCGATCACACAATTGATCTCGCCTCCATCTACTCCAGAGGAGGCATAAAGCACATCTATTTCTTTGGAGTCAACATCTTCTATCAGTCGACTTCCCGTGTAAACCTGACTCACATCTTCTATAGAATCCCGGGAATAATCTTCTGCACTTAATCCCAAAGATCTGGATTTCAACCGCATATTTGTGTCTTTTGTTACAAGAATTATTTCTCGGTCTGGATTATCAATATGAAGTTTGTATGCGCAGTTGATGATGCGATGGTCCGGACAATCATCCTGAAAAGATGCTTCCACATCGGGATGCCAATTGTGGTTCACCACAACCCGAATCTTGCCATCACCTTCTTTTAGTTCGCTGTCATCAGATCCTGTGGAAAGGTCATCGAGACTTCGGAGAAAATCGCGAGCGTTAAAATGAATTTGTTCATTTCCACGCTTGAATTGGTCCAATTCTTCCAAAACGGAAATGGGGATGACCACCTCATTATCTTCAAAATGGTGAATACAAGTGGCATCATGAAGAATCACATTGGTATCTAATACAAATATCTTGGCAATATTTTTTGACATTTTTCAGTTTCGCTGTTGTTTCATTTAAAAGTTATGGTGTAAGATTTAATCATGCAGATTGAATTTAGTCGTTGGGACAAACCTTTTCAAAGTTAAGAGTAAACCATATGTTTAAAAATGACCTATTAAAAAATAAAACAATTATCATCACTGGTGGTGGTACTGGGCTGGGGAAGTCCATGGCAACACGATTTGGTGAATTAGGTGCGAATTTGGTGCTTACTAGCCGAAGGCAGGAAGTTTTAGATGAAGCTGCCAGTGATATCAATGATAAAACGGGAGCGGAAATATTAACAGTTTCCACAGATATTCGTCATTCGGATCAAGTAACCGAAATGGTCAAGAAGGCTATGGATAAATTCGGAAAAATTGATTGTCTTCTTAATAACGCTGCCGGGAATTTTATATCACCCACAGAAAATTTATCTGAAAATGCCTTTAGGACCATTATTGATATTGTATTGGTTGGGACATTTAATTGTACCCAGGCTGCCGGGAAAGCAATGCGTGATTCTGGGGGAGGTGTAATTTTGAATATTGTTACAACTTATGCTTTCACGGGTTCCGGGTATGTAGTGCCATCTGCCTGTGCAAAGAGTGGGGTTTTGGCTATGACGCGATCTCTTGCTGTGGAATGGGCGAAATATGGAATCCGTACTAATGCTATTGCACCGGGGCCATTTCCTACAAAAGGTGCTTGGAAAAGATTGGTCCCACCAGGATTGAATATTGAGAAAAAAATGATGGAGAGAGTTCCTTTAAAACGATTTGGTGAACATGATGAGTTAGCAAATTTGGCATCCTATCTCATGGCGGATGAATCCGGGTACATGAATGGAGAAGTGATCACCATGGACGGAGGTGAATGGCTAAAAGGTGCGGGACAATTTAATGCACTTGAAAAAATGCCTAATCTTGCCTGGAAAGCTATGGCGTTGGCACGGCGGAAAAAGAAATAGATCAGGGAATAAAGTTGAACATAGCCTTTAATATCTGGTGGATGATAAGGCTATATATAAATCCAAAAAATATAAGTGCCGCAGGTGTAACTCGAAAGTGAACCCTGAATTTGCTGTGTTTCTTTTTGTTATCATAAAATTCGATTAAGAATTCCAGCGTTGCATAACTGAAATAAATACCCACAAGAAAAATCGCAAATAAAATACCGTGATCCACACCAGATAAAGAATTCAACCATTGCCCCAGGCTCATAAAATTTCCTTTAAGATTAATTTAAATTCAGCCAAAATCATGGATGTGGCCCCCCAAACTGTTTCTCCGCTCATATCAAAATAAGGTATATTGACCGGAAATCCTTTGAGAGTATCTTTTTTAGTTTTTTGTGTTTTATCAAGCATGAATTCTGGGATTGAAGAAGAAAATATTCGATCTACTTCTTTATCATGGATAGATGTTTCCGGTTCGGTTTTTACCCAACCGATAAATGGAAACATTTCAAATCCAGATACAGGAATATAAAAAGATGAGAGTGAACCAATCAGGTGTATATTTTTTTTATCCACACCAATCTCCTCATGGGTTTCTCTCAATGCTGCACCTTCAAGTGACTCACCCGTTTCCACAACTCCTCCCGGGAGGGAAATTTGTCCTTTATGATGATTAACAGTATTCGTTCGTTTAGTTAGGAAAAAGTGCCATTGATTATTTTTCGGGAATAAAAGGATTAGAACAGATGCTGGAATTCCTTTTTTAACTAAATTAATTTTAGGGAATGGAAGCCGTGGTGTTACCATCATGGTATCATGGGCCGACTTCCCGGGTAGATCTTTTGAAAGGCGGTTGGATAAATTTTTAATAAATAATGATTCCATGGGACCGAAAAATTATCCCTTTTTTATTTTATCTGCCCGAAGTTTCCTACCAATTTTATGAAGAAATATAATCATATCATTTGGGATTGGAATGGAACACTTTTAAATGACAGGTGGCTCTGCGTGGAAGCCATTAATCAGGCCTTAAATAAACGCAATCTTCCAATGCTCACTGAAGGAAAATATAAAGATGTTTTCTCTTTCCCTGTTGAAAATTATTATAAAAAAGTGGGTTTTGATTTTAGCAAAGAGCCATTCCATATAGCAGGAGATGAATTTGTCACTTATTATGGAAATAATTTTTTCCGTGTTGAACTACATTCTGATTCAATTTCGGTTTTAAAAAAGATTCAAGAAAGTGGTCGGTCTCAATCTGTATTATCAGCTGGGAAACAGGATTTCTTAACTGATTGGATAAAAACTCATAATTTATCAGACTATTTTATAAAAATATTGGGAATCGATAATCAATATGCCACGGGGAAAAAAGCCTTGGGTGTGGCGTGGGTGGATGAAATTAGTTATGATTCAAAAGAAATTATAATGGTTGGAGATACGGTTCATGACAGCGAAGTCGCTGAAGCCATGGCCATTGATTGCGTATTGGTGGAACATGGCCATGTGAGCAGAAAGCGATTAGAAAAAACCGGCAGAAAAGTGATTTCGAATTTGAATGAATTCTTATATTTACTTAATGAATCATAGGAATAAACCATGAACTTCATTTATTATTTTATGATTACCCTAACCATTTTACCGTCTCAAAATCTTAAAACATCAATGGATGAAAAGACAGGTGATCCCATGATGGTAGGAATTGCCCAAAGATCAGACTTAACTGTGGGACATTATGGGGAATGGTTTGAAGAAGAATATAGTGAGTATGGCGGCGATGAAGAATTAATCATAGCATCAAAAGATTTTTTAAAAGAAATTGATATTGAAACATTTCTGGGGACATGGTGCGAAGACAGCCGAAGAGAAGTTCCTCGCCTTTATAAAATTTTGGATGGAATGGGATTTCCATCTAGGGAAATGGATCTGATTACACTTGACCGGGATAAAAAAAGTGGACATGGGTTGGAAGACGGAAAAAATATTCATCATGTTCCTACAATTATAATTTATAAAAAAGGTAAAGAATTAGGACGAATTATAGAATCACCTATAGAATCATTGGAAGAAGACATTTTTAATATTTTAATTGGGGCTGGCCCAGATCCTAATTATTTTGATTGGGAGCCTGGAGAAGAGAATTAGTTAAACAAATTTGCGATTAGCAATGCGTCGTAGATATTAATCACTCCGTTTCCATCCACATCTGCAGCAAGAAATTCTTCCGGCTCAAAGTCAACCAATCCAATTATATAATTAACACACAATAGGACATCCATTGCGGTCAAACTGCCGTCGCCGTTCACATCGCCAAGATTGTATTCTTCAGCATCGCCGGATAAAGCCACTATGGTAATATAGTCTGTATCTGTTTCGCCATTAAGTCCAGTGACAGTAAGGGATATTTCATAAATCCCGGGATCAAAGAAATGGAAGGTGGGGTGCTGTTGATAAACATTTATTTGATCCATGAAAACCCAATGCCAATTTCCTACGGCTCCTTTCGATTCATCATAAAAATGAACTTTCCCAGGTGCTGTAATGACAGGGTTGGCGGCTTTTGGAATTGCATCTAAGGAAGGAAGGTCACCGATAATTGTATTTGTCATTTGAATACTAGCCATAGTCACGGGTGTTTGAGTTGCATAAAACTGGATATAGTTAAAATCATTTGGATGCATAACTGAAATAGGAAATCCTTCGAAGGACTGTAGGCTGTCCCATTCCACCAGCCCCACATCGTCAAACCATGTTTGTGATTGCCCCGTATCCGGTATACCTGTGTTCATTCGAATATCAAAAAAATTCGCATCCTCATGGCTTGGGACGTCTCCCCAATAAGGCATCCAAAAATTTGTCCCTTGAACAGAATCACTCATGGATGCAGTTAGAATACTTTCTCCCGATCTGCCTTCTGAAAGTTGGATTTGCAAAGTGACATTTTTTCCATTATTTGTTTTGATATATCCGTGAATTGTATGATCAAATTCATTCTTGAAGGGCATCCTGTCCTCAAGATTGGTTATAATGTTATCCTGTGCATAATCATATCGTATTTGAGATGCAGCAGTTTCACCTCGACGAAAAATAGAATCCTGAAGGAATTCACTATTACTATTAAAATTCCAGAGCGAGCTGCCCTCGTCTTCGAAATTTTTCATCCAGATTTTTTCCCGGCCTAAACGGTAATGGGTAATAGGTTGAAAACCACCTGCGATTTTTGACAGGCTTCCTGCATTCGGAATGGATAATGGATTTGAAACAAAGTAAGGTTCACCTTCAAGTAATGTTTCTTTCCATATTGGATCCCAAATGTTATAAGCCAATTCTTGGCTGGAAAATGCCAACGTATCCATGACAACTATCCCTCGATTTGACTCTGGATTCACATGAACATATGTGTCCAATTCCCGGGATCGCATGGCGATGTGATCTAGAATGTAGTTTGCTAATTCACCCAAGGCAGGAACAGTTAAATAATCATCAATATATATCGGTGTGATGGAATATCCTGTGAATCCAGACTCATCAGCTTCTGTATTGAGAATCATGGATGGGTATGTTTCCGGGTAATTCAGATCAAAAATGAAATTTCCTAGTGAATGGGCGATCATTTTCCCGTTATAAACCTCTAGGCCCTGAATAATATGAGGATGATGAACAATTACAGCATCGGCGCCTTCGTCGATGGCAAATTGGCGGATTGCACGATCCCACATTTGGGGTCGATCCAATCGTGGCGAATAATCTTCAGCTTCCATACCCATGAGCGGATCTTCCAAAAAGCCAATTTCACTTGCCGGATTTAGTCGCATTGATTCGTATCCATCAGGTGGCTCATAGGAATCATAATGGCCACCGGGGGAATAGGAATATTCACTGCCACTGTGCATTTCAACAACGATGAGGTCTGAAATATCCCGGACAGATTGAATCTGCTGTTTTAGATAATAAGGTGTCATATAAGCGAATCCGGGTTTATTCTCACCGGCATGCAGATAAGGTTGATAATTATTGTATTGACCGGTTCTGTCACTAACTGAAAGAAATGCTATCGTTTGTCCTTTTCTCGAAATCATTGCAGGTAAATAAGCTTCATAACTATTCATCCCTGCCCCGGAATGATGAATGCCTACCTCACTCAAAAGGTTTTGTGTCTGGATCATGGCGGGCTCCATATGATCCATAATGTGATTATTTGCCAGAGAAACCACATCAATCCCGGCATAGATAAGTCCACCCACATTCGCAGGAGCACAGCGAAATACTATGCCCTTCGTAGGGTGGGGATACCCTTGGTCTGAAAGCAGAATTTCTAGATTAGCAACTGTTACATCCGCTGCCAGCCCAAGAATTTCGTATGTAGGTTCGTACAGAGCATTAACACCAAGAGTTGAAATAATCCCGCCTTCTTCCTCAAATTGCCGTCCCATCATAATATCTCCTACAAAATTCAACGTAAGTGGAAATGATGACTCTCCTGGATCAACTTGGATCATGGCTGTTCCCCATCCTCGTTGTCCTGTTTCATCCTCGACGGAAAGGATGACGGTGTAATCATGATCATCTTGTAGCACATATTCGTGGGAAGGGTGAATCTCGTTAGATGAGTTACCATCACCAAATTCCCAGTGAAATGTGAAATTGTAAGAATCAGAATCAGTTACTGTAGATGTAAAAGATGCGGAAACCATTTCTTGATTATTTTCTAGTCTTATATCGCCAAGAGAATAGTCAATATAAACAGTCGGTGATATTGGTAAATCAGGTGAAATATCGAGGATCATACTAAAATGGATACTTCCAGATGCCCGTGATGTATCATCGTTATCATTGATGAACTGTATCTCATTAATTGCAGATAGGGAATCATACCAGGCGACCCAATCATCACCTATGGGTATATTGTATGAATTCCAAACCCTCGTTTGCCCGGATCCTTGGTAGACAGGAATCCATTCCTCAATATCCAGCATTTCTGTTCCGGCGATAGAATATCTCAGGGTTTTTTCTCCATCAGAAAAGCCAATTGCCTGAATTTCCGACAGGCTGTCCACTCGGGAGAATAATTGCAAAATTGTAGTCGAGTCCGGTAAAAAAGAATCAATTTGAACTGACTTCCATGTATTGCCGAAAAGTGAAAGAGACGGGCTTGTCCCGGGCAACCCATTTACCGTATCTACGCTATAGTCGTTACCGTCAATATCTTCGTCAATAATGCTCTCAATAATTGTATTTTGATCAAACTTGAGTAATGTGTCAGGCGGGCTATGCCCGGGCAGTATATTTGATACTGTGACAGACCAGGGTCCTGCATTGTCAAAGTAATCTTTTGCCCGAATTCTAAAAAACCATGGTTCAGAGTTATTTACCCCAATAATGGTTTGATTATTTAATCGCATGTATTGTAAAGATGAATAATCATTGAAGTCTATAATCGGCGAATTAATGGAAATAGAGTCGAGATCAAATTGAATCTCAGTTGATTCGAAATTAGTATCAAATTCTGGTGACCATGTTAAGTATACCTGATCGGGATTAGCCATGTTATAAGCCATCAAATACGAAATTGAATCAGGTGGAGTAATATCAGAAGTAGTTTCCCAGTGAATTAAATAGTTGTCTACTGCTTGGATAAAAGGTTGGTAATAATCACGTATCATTGAAAAATTGTGAACGTTGGTTGGATAAAAACCCTGAGAGTAAACCATTTCATCAGGCATATCCAAGCTGTCAAATAACATGGGTTTTTCATCCATTTCTGCTTGGACCCAAGATTCGTAAACAGAATATCCATTAATCAAGTCCTGGAGATGGGTCATTTGATGACCATTTTGTATTCCATTGAGACTTGTAGATTTTCGAATAGTGAATTCAGTAGATCCATTGTCATAATTAAAAATATCATCATAATAGGCTTCATAATATTCTGAAACATGAACTGGATCCGGGTTATCAAATTGATTTTCCGTGATAGGGAATTCTTCTGTGAAATTAATAATATCAAAATGATCATCAGTAATATCTCGAATAGGTTTATTGGTGAAAGTATTCGACGCACCAGCCGCGAGGATCACTGAATATCTTGTTGAATGAGATGCATTATCAAAACTATGGATTGCAAATACCAATGGCCAATGAGGTTGAGTATTGATTAGGGGCTCCGTTACGGCTTCTTGAAATTTTTGAAAAATGGTATATTCATACCGTGAAGGATCAGAATGTGATTTACTGTTCGTATAGGTTCCCTCTTGGGACCATTCAACTTCACGGCCAGTTCCATTTATCATAAATCCAAATGCATCAATTTCAAGAAAAAGATCCATGGCAATATAAGGTGCAATAAAATCATCACAGGGATGGGGAACTTGAATTAATACTTGTTCACGAGAAGCATTTGGATTTATTATGTACAATCCCCAGCTATTTCGAAAACTTCCGATTACATCATCTTCGGGTATGGCAATCTGATTTTCATCTACAAAGGAAGTATCAATCTGTTCTCTTAAAAGATGGAATGTTTTATTGAGTGTTGTATCTTCAAATATGACTAATTCATAAAAAAATGAATCCAATGAATCCTGTAGAAGGGAGTCCACCAGAGTTGTGTCTCCATTTACAAATTGGGAGAGTATGGTTTCCCAATAAACAAGGGTTTGGGAAAATTCAGATAATATTTTATGATGTCCAAAACCATTAGTTTGCACATCTAACCATTCAGGGCCATAATCGTTATACCCATCACTTGCGATCCCTTCCGTTACATGACTAACCCAATTATCATAGGCACTTTCAGGTGCAGTTCCACCGAAAAATTCAATTAAGTTACCAGATTCGTAGACAATATCTGCCCGCAATGAAAGAAGGGAAAGGATGGTTATAAGTGATCTTTTCATCTGGAAATAAGTGAGAATGTACTGGGATTCAAGAATAACATCAAAATATCTCTATTGATAATATTGAATGTCTGAAATGAATAGTAGAGCTAAATAACTTATATTGAGATAAAATTAACTTGTGATGTTTGTTTTAGTTGTCTAATATTTAATGAGAATCAGACTCAATAACAATATTGGAAATAATGTGAAACATATTTTGATTTTAGCCATAGCTTCTTTTTGTTTGATTATGGGCCAAGATGACTTTTTTGAACCGGGGTACAGTATTGGTGGTTATGGTGAACTCCATTATAACCGTGCTCAAACCGGTGATGATGAAGCAACGACTACTTTGGATTTCCATCGCTTCATTATCTATTACGGATATAACTGGACAGAAAAATGGTCACTTAAATCTGAAGTTGAATTAGAACATAATTTTGTCGCCGATGGTGAGGGCGAACTTGAATTGGAACAAGCGTTTGTCAATTATCACACTGAAAAGTTTGGGCTTCAAGCGGGTGTCATCTTACCATCAGTTGGTTTGATCAATGAATACCATGAGCCCCCTCTGTTCGTGAGCGTTGAGCGTCCTGAATATAATAAATATGTCATTCCAACCACTTGGTTTGGTAATGGATTCGCAGTTTATGGTTCCATGTCAGGGTTAAACTGGCGTGTTGCTTTAATGGAAGATATGGAAGGTGAAGGAATCGGTGCAGGTATTCGTAGTGGTCGCGGGAAAGGCTATAAAACAACTGCTTATGATTGGGTAAAAAATATTTCTTTGAATTACACGGGAATTGCAGGGCTACGTATGGGCGGATCTTATACCATGAATAATGCACCGATTAACAATAATCCTGATTCAACGGTTTCATTTGGTTTAGCAGAAGCCAACCTAAAATATGATGCAAACAATATTTATGCAGTTTTCGAATATGGAAATATTTCGTATGAAAACAATCCTGGCGGCTATACGTCTAGCGGTGGATATTATCTAGATTGGGGATATAATATTGCAGGATTGGTAGGTCTGGAAGGTAAGCTGATGCCTTGGTTGCGGGTATCTGATTACAATCGTGGTACCACTGATGGTACAGTAAATCCAGATAAACATTACTCGATTCAACGATTTGGGTTAACCTATTGGCCAATCTCGAATATCGCATTTAAATTTGATTATGGCACTCACAAGACTGAGTCAGCAAATGATAAAAAGACATTAATTAATGTGGGTGTCGGTTATAATTTCTAATAATCTATGAGGCATCTATTCTGAGCGTTTTTATTCCCCAAGATAATCTTATTCTACATAAGAGTTCATGTAGGCGCATCCTTGTTATCATTGGGCTGGTGGTTTGGGTTTCAACTCTAACTGCTGGCTTGAGAGAAAAAACAGAATCTCTGATTTATAATCATTATGGAGATTCCGTTTCTGTTTTATTTAAAAAAATTCCAATCCCTGAAGAAATTAAATTCACAGCGGAAAAAAATGCACAACTTCGATTTATGATGGATAAGATCTACATATGGGAAATTTCAAAGGACGAAAAAATGATTGGACTGGCTTACTTGGATAATGTCAAAGGTAAATCCCAACCCATCACATATGCCGTTTTCTTTGATAGTCAGGGTATGGTAGAAGAATCACATATTATAAAATATCGCGAACCCATTGGTGGAGAAGTCTCGAACCAATATTGGTTGAATCAGTTTTTTGGTAAATCATGGGAATCAGACTATAAAGTTGGGTCCGATATTGATGGGATCAGCGGCGCTACCATCTCTGTAAATGCTGTGACTCGAGGGATTTATCGTAGTACAATTATTGTTGAATATCTATTAATACAGAAACATGAATAATTCCCTCCCTCGATTATTTGAATTACCAGAAAAGGTTCGGTATTTCTTTGCTGCATTTTTGTTAGTATTAACCATTGGTGTGTCTATTGGATTGGTTTATGTAAACCGAACCACCGCTATGACAGCAGATGGGACTACCGAACATTATGCCGGTTCGACTTTGGGAGATGAATTGGATATTCCTGATAAATACCCCAAAGAGATAGAAGGCATGTTACTCACAACGCATACACATTTGATATCTTTCTCCTTCATCTTCTTTTTTCTGGGCGCATTTTTCTATATGAATTCCATTGTTACAAATGGATGGAAAACGTTTCTTATGATTGAGCCATTTGTTTCTGTACTTGGCACATTTGGATCTATTTGGGGAATCCGTTATTATTCTCCTTCATTCAGTATAGTTACATTAGTTTTTGGAATATTGACTTATCTATCATTTTATTTAATTGTTGCGGTTTGCCTATATGACCTTCTCCTTAAGAAGGATTGACTTTTCTCTGGGCTCCCAGGATTTTCTTTAATCACCTCAAGCCCTTGTCTTAAAAAAAATAACTATAAGAATTATTGAGTTAATCCAGATGTTGTTTTAATTTTCGACTTAGAATTCGAATATTAAACTATAATTTTAATTATGCCTGTTTCCCAAAGACAACTAGAAGAAAGACAAATGCGCCAGGATCGTATTCTGACTGGAGCCTTGGAAGTCTTTAAATCTAAGGGACTGGAAGGGGCAACCATGGACGAAATCGCCTCTGAATCTGGATTCGGTAAGGCCACGCTCTATTATTATTTTCATTCTAAAGAAGAAGTGTTTGCCGCCATCCTCGAAAACGGTTGGAAAGATTTATGGGCGAGTTTGGAACCTGTAATAGCAGGTGATGAAAGTCCACGGAAAACTTTTAGTAATGTATTGTTAAAAATTGCGGAAAATGCAAGAAATCGTCCTGGCCTTTTCGAATTTTTATTCAATGCACCTAAAGTAATCACGTTTGAAGAGCAGCCATGGAAACGATATCAAAATAGAATGTATGGTACAATCCAAGGTCTGTTGGATGATGGAATAAAAGCAGGTGAATTTCCCCAAATTAATCCACAACTTTTGTTTAAAGCCATGGGCGGACTTTTTATGGGACTCGTACTTATGGGCGACCGAAAAGAACCCGTGTCAGAAAAAGATGTAGAAGAACTGTTGAATCAATTAATTACAGATCCAACTCAAAAATAATGTTCCGACGATCTCTAATTACTTTACCTTTTATTTTATCTTTTGCTTTTGGTGGTGCATTGACAGGAACTGTGAAAAACAATGCCAATGGAAAATCAATTCCCAACGCCAATATTTATATTGTGGAAATAAAACAGGGGACAGTCACTAACCCATATGGCTATTTTGAAATAGATCTGCCCAACGGTTCATACACAATCCAGATTACGAATATCGGTTTTAAATCCTATTCATCAGAGATCGCTGTTGCAGGTCAACCGGTTGAATTAAATGTTGAACTTGAGTCTACCATCCTTGAATTCGGTGAAATTTCTGTTGAAGGATTATTTACCACTCGCCTTGGATATGAATCGGTAGATGTATTGTCCGGTGAAAAGATTAAATCTATGGAAAAAGAATCGGTCTCAGATGTTTTACGGATGTTGCCAAGTGTGGACGTCCAATTTGCCCATCCCAATGGTCGTAACGCAAATTTATCAATCCGTGGCTCATCAGATTATAAACCCGGTGGTTACAATAATCGGGTGCTCCTCCTCCTGGATGGCTTTCCTATTCAAATTCCGAATAGTGGGGCTCCGGATTGGAATTCATTACCACTTGAAAGCATTCAGCGAATCGAAGTGGATAACAGCCCGGCCTCGGCTCAATATGGACATAATTCCATGGGCGGTGTCATTAACCTGATTACAGATTATAATGGTAAAGATCAGTCCACAAAGATAAAACTGGGCGGCGGCACATTTACCACGGCTCAAACATCTTTAACTCATCATGTTCAAAAAGGGAATTGGATATTGGGTGTGAATGGTATGGCGAGAACATCCGAGGGGCATCGTTTCAATGCCGATGATCAAACTAACCGAATCCGCTCTTATTTAAAATATGCTGATCAAAAAGGGCGGACCTATCGCTTGAGCCATATTCTATCTTATTCGGATATTGGCCATCCAGGATTTGCGAGTACACCATCCAATCGTCGTTCGGAAAGGACATCTCATTATCTCCAGGGACATGGTTTTTATCCTATCGGTGCAGGCGTTTCCATGTCTCATTCACTTTTCCTGAATAAGTTTGACACTCGCTATTATGATAAAGATGGAGTTCCTGATGAAAAGGCAGTGGGTGAACGATTGTATGATGACATAACCGTGGGGTTCCGGTCTGAAATGCTTATAACTAGATGGGAACGGTGGATCATTATGGCAGGATCTGATTTGGATTTTAGCCGTTCAAAAGTCACGGTTTTTAATCCGATCTATGAGTCGCCAAGCCAGTTCTCATTCGGTTCATTTATTCAGTCAAAATATTTTATTGGCAACGGCTGGAGTATGGGTTCTGGATTCCGATATGACATCCGGAAGGTAGACCCCAGCAACAATTTTAAAAAGCGTGAATACGCAAACTGGTCACCGAAAATAAATCTCATGTACACCATGAAAGGGAAGCGTGCCTTCACATTGGCTTACAGTGAAGGGTTTCGTGCGCCGTCTTTGTCGGAATTATACCTGAAGCATACAAGTAGTTATGGACTCACCCAGCAGGGAAATCCGAATGTTCTACCGGAACGGGTTCGTGCTATGGAAATCTCCTATGAACACCCCCATTCAGAATCCTGGTTTTGGAGCATTGCCACATTTGTGAATAAATATGAAAACATGATCGATTTTGTCTACAGTTTGCCCATCAAGGCCGTGAACCGGGAAGGCATCACTGGCAAAGGTTTAGAATACCAGTTCAACTGGACACCGATAGAATCTTTTTCATTTTCCGGTCACTATGAATATTTGGATATGAAAGACCGGGGAGGTGATCCCATCCTGTATCGATCTAAGCATAAAGGACAAGTCTCTATGTCTCTAAAATCCAATTTGGCAGACATTCGCTTTTCAATCCGCATTTGGAGCGACCAACAATACGACGATTTTTTGAGCCATGATTATGTGGTGGATGGAGACAAGATCATTTTCCCCGTAGAGACGCTGCCTGCCCAAGCCATCCCTGAAATAATTTTAAGTAAACAAATCAAATCTTACAAAGTCTCTTTTAAAATTTCGAATCTTCTCGATGCAGAATATGAGTTGATTCAAGACTATCCCATGCCGGGACGAACCTGGCATGGCACTTTAACCAAATCCCTGTAATGAAAGAGGACCTATAATGAAAATCATGAAAAACCTGCTCATTTTATCGTTCACTCCCGTAATGTTAATTATGACGGCATGTGAAGATGAAAAAACTGAACCGCTCCCAGAAAGTGCAACTATTTCTGGAACAATTACCTTCTCTGGTGATTTGCCAAGCACAGGAACCGTTTATCTTTCCATTCAAAACACGTGGTATCCTGTTGATGCGCCTTATGCAACAACAACTATTTCAGAGTCTGATGTGACCGCTAATGTTTATGCTTATTCATTCACTGAAGTGGCATTTGGCACCTATGCTTCTATTTCAGTTTCCTGGGAAGATCCAGATGATACAAATCCGGCAACCAACCAGCACATTATAGGTGTTTACGGTGGAACGGCAGCTGCTTATTTTGCGGATGCGGACAGCATTATTGTCTCAGAAGATATTTATGAATTAACAGGTTTGGATTTTGGTGCTGATTTCGGTTTAGTTCAACCATAAATCATTTATTCATTTAAACTGTTCGCCAAGAAGAGACTGATTTAAAATGAAATACCATTATGTATCGCTGCTCTTAATTTTACAACTTCACAATTATGGATGTAGTCAAAAATTAAAATATTCTACTCATCTCATACAAGATGGTGAAGATCATTTTAAAAATCTTCGACAGTTAACTTTCTCAGGTGAAAATGCAGAGGCGTATTTCAGTGCGGATGGAAAAAAACTGATTTTCCAGGCTCATGATGGAGACAGCCTTTGTGATCAAATCTATATCATGGATATTGCTTCAGGATCAGCTGAAATGGTTTCAACGGGTAATGGAGTTACTACTTGTAGTTTTTTTCAATATCCGGATGATGACGCCATCATTTACGCTTCTACCCATATGTCTGATTCGGACTGTCCGCCAAAACCGGATTTTAGCATGGGTTATATTTGGAAGCTTTACCCCGGGTTCGATATTTTTAGCGCTTCAAAAAATGGTAATAACCTGAAGAGACTGACTAATGCACCTGGGTATGATGCTGAAGCAGTATATTCTTTTGATGGCCAAAAAATCATTTACACATCTCTTTCAACAGGAGACTTGGAACTGTGGACTATGAACCCGGATGGTACTGGGAAAAAGCAGTTGACAGAGAGATTAGGTTATGATGGAGGCGCATTTTACAACTCTGATGGTTCAAAAATAGTTTGGCGTGCATATTATCCGGAGTCAGAAAAGGAAATTTCAGACTACGAAACCTTGCTTGCGGCAAATGCAATTCGCCCAATGGCGTTACAAATTTGGACTATGAATTCTGATGGAACGAATAAAAAACAGATAACAGATAATGGCGCTGCAAATTTTGGTCCGTTCTTTCACCCCAATGGAAAGAAAATAATATTTTCTTCCAACGTTCATGATAAAAAGGGCCGGGATTTTGATCTTTATACAATAAATGTAGATGGTACTGGCCTAGAAAGAATTACCCACTTTGATGGCTTTGATGGTTTTCCCATGTTCAGTCCAGATGGGAAATACTTAGTTTTGGCTTCAAATCGCAATCAGAAAAAAACAGGTGACACCAATATTTTTATCTGTGAATGGGTAGAATAAAGCCTTCTATCGATTAGGATAGTTTTTATCCCCGCATCCATTTTGCTGCTGCCCAGCCAATAAGAATAAATATCCCTAACATAAGCCAGTTGTCCGTATTGCCGTAAGTGGTTACCGGGAAGTGACTACTGATCATTATAAAAATTACGGGAATAGACATATAGGTATTATGTTTTGAGCAATTCTTTGCTTTTGCACCCAATAACATATCCGGTTGTTGATCATTTTCTACAGCGGTAATCATTTTTCGTTGTGCAGGCAGAATAATCATCCAAACATTGGCCGCCATGATGGTACCAAATAATGCGCCAATATGAAACATGGCAGCACGTGAGCTGAATATTTGATCCATTCCAAGGAATAAACCAATAATGAGTAGAAAAGAAATCGTTGAACCGACATACTCATTTTTTCCCAGTGGCGATGACCATAATAAACGATAAAAACCGAAGCCAAGCACCAATACACTGATCCCAATCAAACTTGCTGTTAACTCACTCATTTCTGAATCCGGTTCAAGCATAAGTCCGCCCATATAATAGACAATAATAAGTAGAAAAAATCCACTCAATAATGTTAATGCAGATTCCCATTTAAACCAGTGGAGTGTGCGGGGCATTACTATTGGCTTGGTTTGTTTTTCAACTAAATAGAATCCGCCTCCATGGACCATCCACAGTTGACCAGATACATTGTCACCTGCATCTGCATCAACTTCCAATGGGAGTATTCGTTCCATCCAGTTAAATAGATAGGTCTGTCCAATCCAGCTGATTCCTGCAATAATGTGAAACCAACGGAACGCCAAATTCAGGTATTCAGAAATTGTATATGTATACCACTCCATTTTTTAACTTCCCCTGTAAGTGGAATAACCAAATCGGCTCAATAATAAAGGGACATGATAGTTGCGATTTGTATCTGTAATGTTAAAAGTAATGGGAATTGTAGAGTAGAAACTATCCGGTTCAAAGTAAGATGAAACATCAAACGTTAAGCGATAAGTCCCTGAAGAAACCTGTTCATTATCATTCAAAATATTATCAATTCGACCATCATCATTTGTTGTGCCATTTCCAATGGTTTTCCATGAATCAGGATTATCTAATTTTTCCAGAACAGCAGGAATATGTTTTGCCGGTGTTCCTTGAACTAAATCCAAAACGTGGGTTGTAATTTGATATGTCATGATTGCCTCCCTTCTAAAATCTTTTTAAAGGATCGTGTTCGAATCTCATCCAAAGTGAGTCCCGTTTTTTCTACATCTTTCTCTAAAATAGCGCCACAACTAATGCCTTGAAGAAAATAATTCAATAGTGCTTGTCCTGTGGCTGCATCATCAAAAACATCACCTATTAATGTTGCTTGAGCAGCTTTACCCATAAATGATTTTAATCTGACTGATTGTGAAGATAATCCTTCAAGAAAAAAAGAATATACTGCCGCATAGCGCAAGGGCAGGTGGCTTGGATGTAAATCCCAGCCTTGATAATAACCATGTTTTAGGGAATGGAATACGTTATTAAAATTTAATCGCCACGCATTATGAACGACCATTTTGTTTTCTTCTAATTGACTATCTGTTAATGGATTTCCATCGGTGGGGCGATGGGGTCCCACGGGCATAATATTGGTTGCACCATCAGAAAGTCGTACACCAGTTCCACCCAACGCAACCTGCATCATATGCCGTGCAAAATCGCAATTTGGATGAGTTAAACTTTGATACTCAGCGGTAATATTAGTGGATGCTGTATAATCATAGACACCAAAATGGGCGCCGGTACATCTTCCATCGGACGCTTTTACCA
>Ga0209362_1000694_pt1 | contig 29293 bp, 32 predicted proteins | sample SaaInlV_165m_DNA_FD_184680 | JGI IMG/M metagenome (GOLD analysis project Ga0209362, IMG submission 184680) | Marine microbial communities from expanding oxygen minimum zones in the Saanich Inlet - Saanich Inlet SI037_S3LV_110m_DNA (SPAdes)... | ecosystem: Environmental > Aquatic > Marine >... | reverse complement strand
CCAAAACACAGAATTTTTAAAAGATTGTTAAGTAAATTGAATTATCCATTAGCAGCACCAAGTGCAAATATTTTTTCTAAATTAAGTCCAGTACAAGCTTCAGATGTTAAAGAAGACTTTGGTAACAAAATTAAATATATTTTAGATGGAGGAAAATCTAAGATAGGTCTTGAGTCAACTATAATTGATATAAGAAAAGAACCTAAAATACTTAGATTGGGTGGCTTAGAAGTTTCAAAAATTAAAAAAATTTTAGGCGGAAAAATTAAAATCAATATAAATCCAAAAAAAATATTTTCTTCAGGTCAATCTCGTCTTCACTACTCACCTGGTATTCCATTAAGAATGAATGTGACTAAGGTAAAAAAAAATGAAGCATATCTTTTGTTAAAAAAAAGAAAAAAAAACCATGCTAATTATTTCTATCTAAGTAAAAAAAATAATTTAAAACAAGCTGCAAAAAATTTGTATTCATCTTTAAGAAAAATTAAAAATAAAGGATACAAATCTATTGCAGTAGAAAAAATTAGAAATATTGGTATTGGACAATCAATAAATGATAGATTAAAAAGAGCTTCAAAATTCTGAAAATTTAAATGAAAAATTCAATTGAAGTTATCAATTTATCAAAATCATACAAATCGAAAGAGGCTGTAAAAAAAATTAATTTTAAAATTAATGAAAATGAAATTGTCGGTTTGTTAGGACCTAATGGTTGTGGTAAAACAACTACTATAGCAATGATACTTGGACTTTTAAAACCTTCAAGCGGCAAAATTCTTATTAATGAAATGAATATTGAAAAGCATAAAATTTCATTACTTCATAAAATGAATTTTATTTCTCCCTACATTGAGCTACCAAAAAAACTAACAGTCAAACAAAATTTAATTGTCTATGGAAAATTATATAGTGTTAAAAATCTTAATGATAGAATTGAGTATCTTGCAAATGAATTACGTATAAAGAAATTTCTTAACAACGTCACAGGAGAGCTTTCTTCTGGACAAAAAAATAGAGTCAGTTTAGCGAAAGCTTTAGTGAATGATCCAACTGTTCTTTTGTTGGATGAGCCAACTGCATCATTAGATCCAGAAACTGGTGATTTTGTTAGAACTTTTTTAGAAAATTATAAAAAAGAAAAGAAAATTTCTGTTCTTCTTGCTTCACACAATATGAATGAGGTTACAAGATTATGTGACAATGTATTAATGATGAAAAATGGACTTATAATTGATAAAGGAACGCCTGATCAATTAATAAAGAAACATGGTAGAGAAAATTTAGAGGAAGTGTTTTTACAGCTTGCGAGAGATACAAATGAGTTTTAATAGAGTTTATGGTCTTTTTTTAAGACATTTTTTTTTAATTACAAGATCCTTTCCAAGAATTTTAGATTTAATATATTGGCCTTCAATTCAAATTACTCTATGGGGTTTTATTTCAAATTTTTTTACTACTCATAGCACTTATTACAATGGTGCTGTGGGTGTGATTCTTTCTTGTGCAATACTCTATGATTTTTTATTTAGAACAAGCATTGGCTTTAATATGTTATTTTTAGAGGAGATTTGGAGTAGAAACTTTACTAATTTATTTATTGCCCCAATGAAAATAAGTGAAATAATAATTTCTTTAGTTTTTACAGCTTTAATTAGAGCTCTGATTGGGCTTGTACCAGCAATATTGCTAACATCTCCTATTTTTGGAATATCTCTTTTAGATCTAGGAATTCCTTTATTTTTTCTTTTTTTAAGCTTATATATTTTCGGAATCACGCTTGGATTACTTGTATCAGCAGGTTTACTGCGATTTGGACCGTCTTTTGAAAATATTGCTTGGTCAACTTTGTTTTTATTGGCACCATTTGGCTGTATTTATTATCCTGTCGAAACACTACCTGAAATCTTTCAATTTATAGCTTTTGCTCTTCCGTTGGTTTATATTTTTGAAGAAGCTAGAAGCATATTAATCAATCAGACGGTTAATTATGAAAATATTATTCAAGCTTTTTATCTAAATATAACATATTTAGCTTTAGGAATTTTAGTATTTTACAATTCCTTTAATCAAGCAAGGGAAAAAGGTACTTTAGTTAACATGGGTGAATAAAAATATTAATAATTTTATAAAATTAATTTTTTTTATAGTGATTTATATAATTAATTATTAACAAAAAGATAAAAGGTGAGATTGAGTAGATTAGCCTATCTAAGCTAGTTTTTAGTAAAAAAATCAAATCTCCGTCAAATAATAAGGAAATAAAAAATATGAATGAAAAATTGGCTACTGCAAAAAAGTAAATATAAAAAGATTTAATAAAAATTTTTTTATCAATAAATGATAAAATAAAAATTAAAAATCCAATTGCTAATAAATAATTCTTTAAAAAAGCTAATAAAAAATATTTTAAAATCAAAATAATTCTTATGAATGAAATTTTGTCAACTATACTAAGAATTGAAAAATCATTATATCCATAGTTTAAATTCATTTCAAAATTATAAAATTTATTAATAAATAATCTAATAAACAAAAGGCTAAAATAAACTGTAAAGATGATAATTTTTTTTTGGAGTTCTAATTTAAAACAAAATAATAATGTTAAGATTAAAAAAAATGCATAAATAGCGCCTTCTTGTTTAGTCCAAATTAATAAGTTACATATCATCAAAATCAAAATTAAATAAAAGTTTTCATTTAATTTTTTCTTTTCAGTTAAGTGATAAAAACAACTCATTGCTATACTCAAAAAAGAAAAAATCAAAACCTCTTGGTTTCCGCTAAAGACTATATCGTAGTCATATGATATAAAAATACAAAAAATTGAAATTACAAACTTGTAAATATTATTAGTTTTTAAAAGATCAACTAGACACAAAATTGAAATAATAAATATAAAACCAAAAAAAAGTCTGCCGGAATACTCGTAATCAATTAAGCTAATTTTCCAAAAAAAGGTCCATAATAAACTACCCAAGTGAGGATAGTGTGAATTAGCAACATTACTTAAATTTTCTATTGGATTATTATCATAAAAATTGAGTACTTTTAGAAACCAAAATTTTTCTGCATCCCATGATAGTGAAGCATTATTTGCAATATCCAAGAATATGACGACACATAAGAATAATAAAAAATAAATTCTTCCTTGTTTATAATCAAAAAAACTAATAAATTTTTTTGGTTTATAAAGATTAAATAAAATTAAAATACTGATTATAAAAATATAAATATTAACAATTTTACTTAAATTAAGATTAAAAAAAGATAAGAATAAAACCATATTAGCGTGAAGAACTACACTCACACAGATATTTTCAAATAAAGAAAAAAATTGGTATCTATTATTAAATATAATTGTATTTAGAGAAAAAATAAAAGTTAACAAACATATTTGTAAAAAAATAAAAATTAGTTCAGTCATGTTTTTCTAAATAAAGACATCTATTTTCAAAATTGTCTAAAATTTTATATTTATTTATATTTATTATATTTTTTTTTTTATTTATATCTTTATTGTAATTAAGAATTATAATTTTTTTACTTGATATATTGGATGGATTATCAAAAAAAATCCAGTAAGGTTTTCTTCTAAACTCTTCAAAATTAATAATTTTAGGTATGGACAAATGTTCAAAATTTGTTTTAACAAATATTATATAGCCATGGGACTCTTTCTTGCAAAATCCAGAAAAGAATTTTTTTTGATAACTTGTTGATAATCTTTCATAAAAATTTTTATTTATTATGTAGTAGACATTGGTAACTAAATTAAATTTTTGAATAAAAATAAAAAATACAAAAAATGATATAATTAAGATTAAAAGGTTTTTATTAACAAATTTCTTCAATTTTAAAATTGAATTTTTTTTCATAAAAATTAAGTTTAATTTTTTAAGTTTAAAATATAAGGAATATACTTTCTATTTTAATAAATCTATAATTATAATAATTGTTGAATTTACTGGTGCGCCTGCTAGGAGTCGAACCCAGAACCTCCTGATCCGAAGTCAGGCGCTCTATCCAGTTGAGCTACAAGCGCATTTAGTGTTAATATTATATTTTATGACAAAAAACATTAATTTAATAGTTAAACCAGAAGAAAATAATATTCGGGTAGATGCTTTCATCAATAAAAGACAAAGTATGATTAGTAGGACTAGAATTAAAAATTTGATTTTAAAGGAAAAACTAAAGTTAAATGACCAAATAATAAAAAACCCTTCAAAAAAAGTTCTCTCAGGTGATACAATTTTTTTAGAAATTCCAAAACCAAAAGAAGCTTCTCTAAAAGCATATGATTTTAAATTAAATATAGTATTCGAGGATGATGATCTATTGGTAATAAACAAACCTGCTGGAATTATAATGCACCCTGGAGCAGGCAATTATGATAACACAATTGTAAATGCTTTAATGCATTATAATAAGAATACTCTATCAACAATTGGAGATGAGTTAAGACCAGGTATCGTTCATAGAATAGATAAAGACACATCTGGTTTAATCGTCGTTGCAAAAAATAATGAAACTCATGAACACTTATCAATGCAATTTAACAAACATACAATCACAAGAATTTATCAATTATTGATTTGGGGCAAGCTTAGACCGTCATCTGGAAAAATTGATACTTTTATAACTAGAAGTTCAAAAAATAGACAAATGATGGAAGTAAGTAATTCAAAAGGAAAAAGAGCAATTACAAATTACAAAACTCTAGAAGTTTTCGAAAATGATAAAACACCGACATTAAGTTTGGTTGAGTGTAAACTTGAAACTGGTAGAACTCATCAAATAAGAGTCCATATGACGTACTTGGGCAATAGTATAATGGGAGATGGTAAATATAAAAAAAAATATAAAAGACTCAAAAATATCGACACAAATTTAGAAAATTCAATTTATAAATTGGACAGACAATTTCTTCATGCAAAAACCTTGGGTTTTATTCACCCTAAAACTAATAAAGAAATGGTTTTCTCCTCAATTTTGCCACAAGAACTTGAAAATATTATTAAATTGCTTAAAAACACTAAAAAATAAGCTATTGAAAAATTATTATAGTTTATTAAATAAATAAATCATATGAACTCAACAATTAACCATAATCTTCCGGCTCTTTCGAATGAAGGTGGTTTATCTGCCTACCTTGAGCAAATTAAAAAATTTCCTATGCTAGCCGCTGAAGAGGAATATATGTTGGCAAAAAATTGGAAAACTACTGGCAATGTTAAGGCTGCAGAAAAACTTGTAACTAGCCATCTTAGACTTGTTGCTAAGATTGCTATGGGCTACAGAGGGTATGGTCTTCCGGTAAATGAAATGATTTCTGAGGGTAACGTTGGATTAATGCAAGCTGTTAAAAAATTTGAACCAGAAAAAGGTTTTAGATTAGCAACATATGCTATGTGGTGGATCAAAGCATCCATTCAAGAATATATTCTAAGATCTTGGAGCTTAGTAAAAATTGGAACTACCACTGCTCAAAAAAAATTATTTTTTAATCTAAAAAAAATAAAAAACCAAATTGCTCCACGAGCAGAAGGTGATCTAAGACAAGAACATGTCAAAGAAATTGCTAATAAACTAGACGTTAGTGAAAATGAGGTGATTTCAATGAATAGAAGATTATCTGGTAAAGAATTCTCTTTAAACGCACAAGTTGGAGAAGATGGTGATGAGTGGCAAGATTGGTTAGTAGATAAAGAATTAGATCACGATCTTAAGTTTGCTCATCAAGAAGAAATGAAACAACGAAAAGAACTGTTAAAAGATTCAATAAAAATTCTTAATAATAGAGAGCGTGAGATACTATATTCAAGAAGACTAAACGATGATCCAACAACACTGGAAGATTTAAGCAAAAAATATAAAATAAGCAGAGAAAGAATAAGACAAATTGAAAATAAAGCTTTTGAAAAGTTGCAAAAACATATGCTTATTTCTGCTAAATCAAAAAACTTACTTACTGCCAATTAAACTTCAAAAGGATTTTCCAGTAAAATTGTGTCCTCTCGTTCGGGGCTAGTGGAAATACTTGAAATTTTTGTTTCAATAAAATCTTCTAAAGCGTAAATATATTTTTTTGCATTTTCAGGAAGTTTTTCAATATCTTTAATGCCATTAGTTGGGGACTTCCATCCTGGAAATGTTTTATAAATTGGCTTTATTTTCAATTGATCTTCAACCGCAGCTGGAAGATAATCAATTTTTTTATCATCTAATTTATATTCAACACACATCTTAATTTCATCTAACTCATCTAAAACATCAAGCTTAGTAAGTGCTATTCCATCAATTCCTGAAATTTTAATCGTTTGTCTAACTAATACTCCATCAAACCATCCACACCTTCTTTTTCTACTCGTAACTGTGCCAAATTCTTTTCCTCTTGAACCAAGTAACTCTCCAGTATGATCTGTTAATTCGGTAGGAAAAGGACCTTCACCAACTCTAGTTGTATAAGCTTTAGTAATGCCCAATACATAATTTATTGAATTTGGACCACAGCCTGTTCCTGTAGCGGCACTCGCAGCAACTGTGTTTGAAGACGTTACAAAAGGATAGGTTCCATGATCAACATCTAACAAAATTCCTTGCGCTCCCTCAAATAATATTTTCTTTTTTTGTTTTTTAAATTCATCAATTCTAAGCCAAACTGGTTGGGAAAACTTTAATATTTCTGGAGCTATTTTTAAAAGTTCTTTTTTTAGTTTTTCTTTTTCAAATATTTCTTTACCCAGGCCTTTTCTAATTGCATTGTGATGAAGTAGTACTGTTTCTAGTCTGTGATCGAGATTACTTTCAGATCTTAAATCCATAACTCGAATGGATCTTCTTCCAACTTTATCTTCATAAGCTGGGCCTATTCCACGTCTCGTTGTTCCAATTTTTCCCTTACCTGCAGCATCTTCTCTTATTTCATCCATTTCTCTATGAAAAGGTAAAATGAGATTAGCTGACTCCGAAATGATAAAATTATTCACACTAACTTCAACGCCTTTTAATTTAATCTCTTCAATTTCTTCTAGTAGTGCCCAAGGGTCAACTACTACACCGTTTCCAATAATTGATATTTTATTTTTTCGTACAATACCAGATGGAAGCAGTCTTAGTTTGTAAGTAATTCCATCTATAACCAGTGTGTGTCCTGCGTTATGTCCTCCTTGAAAGCGAATAACAACGTCTGCTTGATCTGACAACCAATCAACTATTTTACCTTTACCTTCATCTCCCCATTGAGAACCTACAACAACTACATTTTTCATTATTTAAATTTTTTATCTATCATAATTGAACTTAAATGGTTTATTGGACCATGACCTTTACCATATTTAAGGTTGGATCCAATTGAAGTGTGTACATATTTAGTTGCCAGCTCACAAGATTTCTTTAGGGTTTTTCCACATGAAAAAAATGTAGCTATAGCAGAGGATAAAGTACATCCTGTTCCATGTGTATTCTTGGTTGTAATTTTTTTATTTTTGATAATTTTAATTTCATTTTTATTAACTAATATATCTTTTACAAATTTAGAATTTAAGTGCCCACCTTTTATCAAAACATTTTTAGCTCCCAAATTAATTAATATACTTGCCGCAAAAATCATATCTTCTATTGTTTTTATTTTAGTGTTTGCTAATATTTCAGCCTCAGGAATGTTGGGAGTTATTAAACTAACCTTTTTTATCAATCTATTTTTTAATAATAAAATTGCTTTATCATTAATTAATTTTGTGCCACTTTTTGCAACCATCACAGGATCTAAAATTATCTTCTTTATCTTGATTATATCTAATGAACGAATTACAGCTTTAATCACATCAGTAGAATGTAACATACCAATTTTAATAGCGTCTGGCTTAATATCTTTTGCTGTAAATTCAATTTGACTGGAGATTTCTTTTGGATTAATTGGCACTATAGATTTAACCCCAGTAGTATTTTGGGTTGTTACCGCTGTAATTGCCGTCATGGCATATGATCCTAAAGCAGTAACTGTTTTTATATCTGCTTGAATTCCTGCTCCACCTGATGAGTCTGACCCTGCTATAATTAATACTTTAGATTTTGATTTCAATTTATTTAATTTTTTTCTTAATTATATTTATACATTTAAAGAGTAATTTTTTGTTTTCACTTTCTCCCATTATTCTAATTTTTGGTTCTGTTCCTGATTTTCTTACGAGCATTCTCCCCTGTCCATTCATTAATTTTTCTGCAATTTTTATAGATCTTTTGACATCAATATCATTTGTAACGTTTTTATTTTTTACTATTATATTTTCTAAAACTTGAGGTATTTTATTAAAAACATTAAAAAAATCACTAGCTTTTTTTCCCTTCCTTAAAGCAAATAAAACTTCTAATGCAACCAATAAACCATCTCCCGTTGTAGCAAATTTACCTAAGATAATGTGTCCAGACTGTTCACCTCCTAAATTAAAGTTATTTTTTTGCATTTTTTCTTTTACATATCTGTCGCCTACGTTTGCTCTTATAAATTTTATTTTATTTAATTTTAAAAAATTTTCTAAACCATAGTTAGACATTAAAGTGCCTATTACACCACCACGTAACATTTTTTTTCTTTTCCATCTTTTGGCTAATGCTGCAATAATCTGATCACCATCAATAATGCTTCCTTTTTCATCGCACATAATTATTCTGTCAGCATCACCGTCTAAAGCAATTCCTAAGTGTGCTTTATTTTTTTTAACTAAAAATCTGATCCTTTTTGGAAATGTTGATCCGCATTTTTTATTTATATTTAGTCCATTTGGATTAATACCAATCGAAAAAACTTTTGCTCCAAGGGACTTTAATAGCTCTGGACCCGATTTATAGCCTGCTCCGTTGGCACAATCGATGGCAATCTTTAAACCTTTTAAACTAAAATTTTTTGGAAAATTTTTTTTAAGTATTTCTATATATTTTTTATTTCCGTTTTCTAATCTTTTAACTCTTCCAAGACTTTTTGGTTTTGAAAGCTGTTTGTCTATTTTTTTATCAATTAAACTCTCAATTTTTTTTTCTATTTTATCTGATAATTTTAACCCATCTGGACCAAATAGTTTTAAACCATTATCATAGAACGGATTGTGAGAGGCGGTAATCATTATCCCCATATTTGCTTTCATAGATCTAGTTAGCATTGCAAGACCGTTTGTTGGTAATGGACCAAGAGTGTAAACGTGCATACCTGCAGATGTAAGTCCAGAAACAAGAGCAGGCTCCAATGTATAACCTGATAATCTTGTATCTTTTGCTATAATTGCTGTTTGTTTATTTTTTTTTTGATTTTTAAAGAATGTTCCCGCTGCTAATCCAAATTTAAAAAACATATCTCCATTAATATTTTTACTATTAACAGTTCCTCTTATACCATCTGTACCAAAATATTTTTTTGTCATTAATTTTTCATTAATTGTTTAAATACTTTTATACTTTGCATTAACTCATTAATATCGTGGACCCTTAAAATTTGCACTCCTTGCATCATTGCGTATATAGATGAACTAATTGTTCCTCCCAGTCTTTTTTCTGTATCATTTTTTTCAGATATATCTTTAATAAATTTTTTTCTAGATAAACCTAGCAGTATAGGAAAACCTAAACTATGAAAAATAGAAATGTTGCTTATGATGCTCATATTATGTTTCAAATTTTTTCCAAATCCAATACCTGGATCAATTACAATGTTATTATGTTTTATTCCTTTGGATTTTACTAACTTAATTTTTTGTTCAAAATAATCATATATATCTAATAAAACATTTTTATAATGAGGTTTCTTTTGCATGGTAGCTGGTATTCCTTTTATATGATGAATTACAAATGGAATTTTATATTTTTGCAAAATTTTGAGTGTCTGACTGTCATAGTTCAACCCTGAAATATCATTAATAAGATTAATTCCTTTTTTGATTCCTTTTTCCATAATAACTGCTTTCTGCGTATCTAGCGATAATGGTATCTTTTTATTAATTTTTGATAATGTTTTTTCTATTCTATTCCATTCTTTTTTTACACTTACAGTTTTAGATCCAGGTCTTGTAGACTCTCCACCTATATCAATAATATCTGCGCCTTGTCTAAAAAGTTTTATTGCATGTTTAAAACCTTTGTCTTTTTTATTAAATTGTCCACCGTCTGAAAAACTATCAGGAGTCATATTTAATATTCCCATTAAATTAGGAATTTTTTTAAAATTCAATTTTGAAAAATTATTTTTTTTTTTGATAATATTTTTAAGATCTTTATTAATTTTTTTTCTTAAAATACCAGATAATTTTTGTATATTCTTAATTTTGATGATTTTTTTTGAATTTCTAGTAATGATTTCAATTTGATCAAATGAAATTTGATTATTTCCATTAAGTGGTAATGTTTTATTTTGACTAACTAGTTTTTTAGATTTTTCTCCAAAGTAAAAATTACACGCTCTTGTGTAATATTTTTTCATTATCTATTAATGAACTATTTTTGGCTTAAGTCCCATAGACCCTAAAGCTGAATTTTTATCATCTTCATCAACTTTTAAATCATCTTTATTTGTAGGATAAATATTTTTATTTATTAAATTTTCAATTTCTTCACCTGATAAAGTTTCATAAGTTAACAGTGCTTTAGCTAATTTGTGTAAATCTTCAATTTTTTCTGTTAGAACTTTTCTTGCTCTTTCATAACCTTTATCCACAATTTTTCTTATTTCCGAATCTACTTTTTTAGCTGTTTCTTCTGACATATTTTGTTGTCTTGCAACAGATCTACCTAAAAATACTTCTTCTTCATTTTCTCCATAGGCCACCGGTCCTAGTTCCTTGCTTAAACCTGCTCTCATAACCATAGCTCTTGCTCTTTTTGTTGCTTGTTCTATATCGCTTGAAGCTCCAGTTGTAACCTTATTTTCACCAAAAATTATTTCTTCAGCTACTCTCCCTCCCATTGCTATTGCTAATTGTGCGTGAAGCTGTTCTCTAGTCTGTGATAATTCATCTTTTTCTGGTAATTGCATGACCATTCCTAGAGCTCTACCTCGTGGGATTATTGTTGCTTTATGAATTGGATAAGCCGCATCTTCATTGATAGTAACAATTGCGTGGCCAGCTTCATGGTAGGCAGTTAAAGTTTTTTCTTCTTCAGTCATTATCATTGATCTTCTCTCAGCACCCATCATTACCTTGTCTTTTGCTTCTTCAAATTCATTTAAAGTTACTATTCTTTTATTTCTTCTTGCAGCAAGTAATGCTGCTTCATTAACTAAATTAGCAAGATCTGCTCCAGAAAATCCTGGGGTTCCTCTTGCCACAGTTCTTAAATTTACATCAGGTGCCATCTTTATTTTCTTTATGTGTACTTTTAATATTTTTTCTCTTCCTAAAATATCTGGGTTTGAGACCACAACTTGTCTATCAAATCTTCCTGGTCTCAATAATGCAGGGTCCAAAACATCTGGTCTGTTTGTTGCTGCAATAATTATTACTCCTTCATTAGTTTCAAAACCGTCCATCTCAACTAATAATTGGTTTAAAGTTTGTTCTCTCTCATCATTTCCACCACCAAGTCCAGCACCTCTACTTCTTCCTACTGCATCTATTTCATCAATAAAAATAATACATGGTGAATGCTTTTTTCCTTGTTCAAACATGTCTCTAACTCTTGAAGCTCCAACTCCTACAAACATTTCAACAAAATCTGAACCTGATATTGTAAAAAAAGGCACTCCAGCTTCACCAGCTATAGCTCTTGCTAGTAAAGTTTTTCCTGTTCCTGGAGGACCCACTAATAAACAACCTCTTGGTATTTTTCCACCGAGTCTACTAAATTTTTTTGGATCTTTTAAGAATTCTACAACTTCTTCAACTTCTTCCTTAGCTTCTTCAATGCCCGCAACATCATTAAATGTTACTTTGCCTTTAAGCTCATTCATCATTTTTGCTTTGGACTTTCCAAAACCCATGGCACCACCTTTACCACCCTGCATTTGTCTCATAAAGAAAATCCAAACTGCAATTAATAATAACATTGGAAACCATGATAGTAGAACTCCAAATAAAGATGGCATTTTATCCTCTATAGGAGCCGCAGAAATACTTACACCTTTGACAGATAGTTTTTCAATTAAGTTAGGATCGTTTGGTGAGTATGTTGAAAAAGAATTTCCGTTTGAAAGAACACCTTTAATATTATTTCCTTGTATTTCAACTTTAACTACTTCACCATTATCAACAGCAGTTAAAAATTCTGAAAATATAATTGAATTATTGTTTCGAATGTTAGCCTGTGGATTTTTAAACATATTATAAAGGCCAATGGTTAAAAAAACAATTGCAGCCCACATCGCTAAATTTTTTATATTCATGAGTATAAGATAAGAATTATTATCAATTAAACAAGTGCCAAAATGTTACAAAAGCTGACCTAATGCTAGTTTTCTTTAGATAATAATATACTTTTATTTATCTTTTCAATAAAGCAACCCCCTAGTGTTACTTTTGTAAGTGAGCTAGATTTTATTTTTTCAATTAAATCACTAATACTTTTTCCTCTTACGGGATAATAATTTTGTCCTATGATTTGGATAACATTGGTTAAAGATCTGAAAATTACTTCATGAGATTGTTCAAAAAAATTATTACTTAAAATAATAATTTTTCTTTTTTTGAAAAAAGTAGAATTTTTTTTAATATTTTTTTCTACATAAAATTTAATTGATTTATCAGAATCTTTTAAATTATTAATTGTTAATAAAAATTTTTTTTTATCCAACCCTTCTTTTTCAAGAGAATTTAATAAATTTCTAATTCTTATTCTTTTAAAATTTTGATCTTTATTTGATGGGTCTTGAATAAAAAAATTAAATATTTTTTTTGACAAATAAGTTAAATTTTTTTTTTCTAAATCCAATAAAGGTCTTAAAATTTTTATATTATCATCTTTATATTTTACACTTTTGCTGAGTGAAATTAATCCATTTAATCCACTTCCTCTTAACATTCTAATTAAAAAATTTTCAAATAGATCATCAAGATGATGTCCAAATAGAATATTTTTTATCTTATTCTTTTTACACTCTTCAAGTAGCATGGAGTATCTTTTATTTCTTGCTATTGCTTGAATATTTGTTTTTGGTTTCTTTCCATTCCAAGTTAAAACTTGACAATTAATATTAATTTTTTTTAATATTTTAATAGCAATTTTAGCCTCAGATGATGATTCATGTCGCAACTTATGATCAACTATAAAATACATAACATCTATTTCATGTATTAAAGAAAAACACTTTGCTAAGAACGCTAAAGCTAGGCTGTCTGGTCCCCCAGAAACGGCTACGGCTAATTTATTTTTGTTAATATCTAAGGAATTTTCAAATATTTTGTATATTCTGAGAACTTCTTTATCTCTAAGGTAACTAAGAATTTTTTTATGAGTTTTGTTTTTTACACTCAAACTTTTTTGATTCATACTTTGCTTTTTGAAGTACTGATTGATTTGCCTTAGGGTATTGTTTACCTACTCCTTCAATCATCTTGCAACCTTGTTCTTTTTCTCCAATCTGAACCATTGATACACCAAGTTTTAATAAATTTATAGGAGCCTTCTCACCTTTTGGATATTTTTGATATCCTTCAAGATATGCAGATGCTGCATCTGTATAAAGCTGTCTAATTCTGAAAGTTTCAGCATACCAATATTGTGCGTTACCTGCTAATTCATGTTTTGGATTCATAATTACAAATTCTCTAAATGCTCTTTCTGCTGTTCCATAATCTCCTACTTTTAAAAAACTAGTTGCAAATTCATATTGTTTTTTTGGTGTTTCATTTGGAAGTATTTTTTCTTCAGCTTGAAAAGTTTCTGTAATTATTGTTGCGGTTGTATCTACAGATTGAGTTTGTTGAATCGTGTCACTGCTTTCTGAACTTTTGTATGATATTGATCCTAAATCTTGAGGTTCTGACGATCCTGGTAAAATTTTATTTTTATCTTCTTTTACTTTAAGAGTTATCTTTTGGTCTTCATCTCCTGATACTAAAACATTTTCTATGTCTCTAAATCTTAATTGATTATCAGCTTGAACTTTTGATAGTCGACTAGATAGTTTATCCAGTTTAAAATTTATTTCTTCAAATTTATTTGTTAATTCCTGAAATTGACTTTCAATTTCTGATAATTTTAATAAATGTCTAGTTAAAACATCTTCTGAATTTTGACTGTCTATATTTTCATTACTAAGGTCTTCTGAAACATTGCTAATACTTTTAGTTTCTGAATAAACTGCTTTTTCTAAAGTCTTTAAGTCTTTTTGTATTAACTCAATTATTTCGTTTAAATTATGGTTGTCTGCGAAAATAGCAGTACTAAATAATATAAATATTGCTGTTATTTTTAATTTAATTATTTTTTTATAACCACACATAAATTGAGTAATAATTATAATGATGGCAAAAAAAAGACCCTAGTATCTATAATACATAGGGTCTTTTAAATTTTTTTGTTAATTGGCTTTCACAGTAACTGATCTTCTATTTTTAGACCAAGCTAATGGATTAGATCCAGAATCTACTGGTCTTTCTTTACCATAACTAAGCACAGATATTCTGCTTGATGAAATACCATAAGTCATCAAATAATCTTTTGCAGAATTAGCTCTTCTTTCACCTAATGCTAAGTTGTACTCCCTTGTACCTCTTTCATCGGCATGGCCTTCTAATACTACATTAACTTTTGAATTTTTTCTTAACCATGCTGCCTGTTTTCTTAATGTGTCTCTTGAAGCAGTTGTTAAAACAGTTTCATTTGTTGCAAAGAAAACTCTATCTGGAACACCAGAAGCTAAGTATTCAACTGAATCTTTTCCAGTGTAAACATCACCTTGCATTTGTCCTGTTGATTTCTTTTGCACAGCACAAGCTGTTAATACTAGACATGCCGCTAGTACCATAAATCCATTTTTTAAAATCTTGCTTAAGTTCATTGTTACTCCTTAATTCTTATAGTTGAATAATGTACTTTTTCACAACTAATTAGATCTTTCAAGTTAAAAAAGCAAGTTAATTTAAGTGTTAATTGCTTAATAATGATGACCAAGATGGGTCTGAAGCATCAGTTTCTGTTTCAACTAATCTTTCATTATATCCTGTTAAATCAATAGACCATAATTTAGCTGAAAAACCTTCTCCTTTTGAATCGGTTTTTGTCTCTCTATAAAAAATTAAAACTCTTCCATTTGGAGACCATGAAGGTGCTTCTTGATAATAATTTTCTGTTAAAAGTCTTTCTCCCGTTCCATCTGTTCGCATAACACCTATATAAAATTTTCCTTTATGTAGTTTTGTAAACGCAATTAAATCTCCCCTGGGTGACCAAACAGGTGTACCATAAAGTCCATTTCCAAATGAAATTCTTTTTACATTTTTTCCATTACTTTTCATTATATAAATTTGTTGATATCCGCTTCTGTCAGAATTAAAACAAATATATTTTCCATCTGGAGAATATGATGGAGATGTATCAATTGAAGGATGATTAGTAATTCTTTCAACAATTCTATTTTCAAGATCCATAGTGTAAATATCAGAGTTTCCACCTTCAGCAAAACTCATAATAATTTTCTTTCCATCTGGAGAAAATCTTGGTGCAAATGTCATTCCAGGAAAATCACCTACAACTTCTTGTAATCCAGTTTCGATATCAAGTAAATAAACTCTAGGTAAATTTCTGAAATAAGAAAGATAAGTTACCATTTGATTTGTAGGATTAAATCTTGGAGTTAAAACTAATTCATTTCCTAATGTTAAAAACTTATTATTAAAACCATCTTGGTCCATAATTGCTAATTTTTTTATTCTTTTTGTTTTTGGACCTTCTTCAGCAACATAAATTATTCTAGTATCAAAATAACCCTTTTCACCTGTTAAAGTTTCATAAACTTTATCTGTAATTATATGTCCAACTCTTCTCCAGTTACTTGGCACTGTTGTAAATGCTAAAGCTTTCATTTCTTTTCCAGCTAAAACATCCCACAATCTAAATTCTACTCTTAAATTCTCATCTACAAAAGATACTTTACCCGTTATCAAAACTTGTGCTTTTATTAAGTTCCAATCTTCAAACCTTGGTTTTAGATTTGCAATGTCAGGATTTTGAAGAAAAGCATCTTTATTAAGAGGGTTAAACAAACCAGATTGTTTTAGATTGTTTTCCACAACAATAGATATTTCAGATCCAATATTTTCTTTATTTAAAACTTTTTTAAAACTTTTTCTTGATTCTTCATCTATGGATAAAGGAGAAACTGCAATTGGAAGAGGATTTAAATTTCCTCTAGTAATATCAACTTCTATTACAGCAAAAACTTTAATAGGTAATAAAATTAATAATATAGTTAAGTATCTTAAAATCATTTTATCCTTCTAACATTTCTCTTGCATCAAAGTTTAATTGTAATTCTTTCCATCTCTCATAACCCTTACTTGGAACTCTAAGAGGTTGACAAAGTTTTATAGCTCTTAATGCACTTTCAGCTAATACTTTATAAAATCCTTGTCCAGGTTTATTCATTCTAGCATGATCAAGAATCTCTGTTCTTATAATAGAGCCATCTGGTTTTAATTGTAACTTAATTCTAACTAATAAATTTTCATTATATGGTAACCCCAAAGGAATACTCCAACATCCAAAAATTTGTGCCTTTAAAGCATCTTCTTCACTTAAAGTTAATCCTACAAAATCAGCTTCTTCATCTTGATCTTGGGTCACTTTGTCTAATTTTTTTGTGGTTTCAGCACTTTCAATCTTAGATTTATCAATTAATGCAGCAATATTATTGGGGTCAAATAAATCTTTCTTTTCAAACTCTGAAATTTGTTTAACTTCAGTTTCTACTTTTTCAGGATTTTGCTTTTCATCTTTAATCTTTTTTACTTTTTCTATCTTTTCATCCGGTAATGGTACAGCATCTGGTTTTAATTTTTTTACTTTTTTTGGTGGTGCTTGTTCTGAAACTAATTTTTTTTCTTTTTCTTTAACTTTTTCTATTATTTTTTTGGCTTTAGGTGCAAAAGGTATGTTGGTTTTATCTGTAATCTGAATAAGCTCAACCGAAACAATTGGTGGAAGATCAATGGGTTTTTTAGATAAAAATGGTAAACTCATGGCTGTAATTATAACAAGAAAGGTATGAAGCCCAAAAGAAATAATAATATTTCTATTCACTTTTTTACCTCTCTTTATATGGCTCAGAAATTAATGCCACTTTTGTAAAACCAGAACCAGAAAGCATGCCCATTATTTCTAAAACTCTACCATAATTTATTGACTTATCACCTCTTACATAAATTCTTGTATCGGTTCTGTTTTTAGATACAGCTAAAATTTTAGCTATTATTTTTTCATATTCGACTTTTGACTCTTGAATAAATATTTCTCCTTTTGAATTGATAGATAGTGTTAGTGGCTCTTGTTCATCAGGCAATGAGTCAGCTGAACTTTCTGGTAAATCAACTTGTACTCCTACAGTTAATAGTGGTGCTGTTACCATAAAGATAATCAATAAAACCAACATCACATCCACAAAGGGAGTGACATTAATCTCACTCATAGGTTCTTTTGATGAACGATTGAGTTTAAAAGCCATTTTAAATTATTGATAAAAATCTTTTAGAAAAGTTTTCTAATTTTTGTGAATATTTTTTTGAATCGCTATTAAACTTATTATATGCAACAACAGCAGGGATAGCTGCTAACAAACCAAGTGCGGTTGCAAATAAAGCTTCTGCAATACCTGGTGCAACAATTGCCAAACTTGTATTTCTTGAAATTGCAATTGATTGAAATGAATTCATTATTCCCCAAACAGTTCCGAATAAACCAATAAAGGGAGCTGTTGAACCAACTGTTGCTAGAAAAGTAAATCCTTTATCAAGTTTAGTTATCTGTTTTTCTATATTAACTTCAAGCATATTACTTATTCTTTCGTGTAAATTTGATTTAGTTTTAGCTTTTAATAAAGTTTGCATAGATTCTTTAAATAATAAGGCCATAGGGTTTTCTAAATTTGTAGGTAAACTATTATAGAAAGTTTCTGCTGATTTTGACTTCCAGAACTTTCCTTCAAAGTCATCGGATTCTATATTAATTTTTTTAAATAATTTAAATTTTTCAATAATGATTGCCCAAGAGTAAATAGAACAACCAATTAACATAATAATTACAGTTTTTACTATAAAGTCAGCTCGAATAAATAAACTTAATAAAGAAAAATCTGTATTAGATGCTAATCCTACTGCTTGTGATGAGATGTCTGCTTCCATAATTAAGATTTCACACTAAAATGTGTCATCAATTTGTCTTTGTTAGGCTTAATTTACTCATCTAATTTGTAGGTCTCATAATAATAACTAGCAATTAAGATGGCATCAGCTTTATTTGAGTCCTTTTTTCTTGATAATTGTGAGGAAAAATATGGAAATACCTCTATTGCTTTAGTTCTGCTTGCGTCCTTCTCTGAATTTATAAGGTTAAAGTATTTTTTCCATTTTGCAGGTCTAACAAAATACATTGGTAATTGCATAGCTGAACATATTCCTTTTAAAATGCCAAAAGATTGACCAAAATTAAACATACTTGTTACGCCTTGGCCTGGCATTGCTGAGACTTGTTCAATAATTACTTTAATATTTTCTTTTTTTATGTTCTTAATTTTTAACGAAATTTCATAAAATATTTGAGCACCATTAACTTGTTTTTTGTTTTTTTTACCCTCGATCATATTAGGCATCTCAATTACATCAATTATTTTTCCATCTTCAAAAAAACAAATAGAACCGGATATTCCTGGATCAATACCAATTATCAACATTAATTATTACCAAAATTTATATTTGAATAAACATTTTGAACATCGTCATCATCTTCTAGATTTTCTAAAAATTCAATAGCGGTCTCGGCTTTATCTTTTGATACTTCAACACTGTTTAAAGGTGACCATTCAATTTCTGTTGAAATAAAATTTGCTATCACGCTCTCTAATTTTTTTTTAACATTATAAATTTCGCTAATTTCGCATTGAACTTCATGAAAATCATTATTTGAAATACATTCATCAGCACCAGATTCAATTGCTAGATCAAAAATTTGATCATCAGATATTTCTTTTTTATTAATTTTGATAATACCTAATTGTTTAAAATTGTGCGCCGCAGAGCCTTGGGTTCCTAAGTTTCCGCCACTTCTTTGAAATATAGTTCGAATATTTGATGCCGTTCTATTTTTATTATCTGTTAATGCTTCTACTATCACAGCTATTTTATCCGGACCAAATCCTTCATACCTTAAGTTTTCAAAATTTGTTTCATTGTTAGTGGATGATTTGTCTATTGCTCTTTCAATATTGTCTTTGGGCATATTGGCTGATCTTGCTGCTTGAATTGCAGATCTTAGTCTTGGATTCATATCGGGATCTTTATCTCCAAGTTTTGCAGCTACACTAATTTCTTTAGATAATTTAGAAAATATTTTAGATCTTTTTTTATCTGCTTTACCCTTTGAATGTTTTATACTAGCCCATTTAGAATGACCTGACATAATAATTAATGAGAATTTTTTAATTCTCCTCCATAGATAAAATTTTCTATATTTATTGCTAACCCTGTTTCTACATCACAATCAACAATGACACCAGACAAAGTAGCTTCACCTATTGCAGGAAAATGTTTAGTAGATTTATTTTTTAAAAATCTATTGATTGAGTTATTTTTATTCATTCCAATAACTGAGTCATAGTCTCCGCACATTCCTGCATCAGTTTGGTACGCTGTTCCTCCCTTTAAAACTCGTGCATCATTTGTTGGAATGTGTGTATGTGTGCCTACAACTAATGTAGCCTTACCATCAAAAAAATGACCCATCGCATTTTTTTCACTTGTAATTTCTCCATGAAAATCAACTATAAGAAAATCGTAGTGTTCTTTTAGTTGATATTTTTTCATAAAATTGCCTGCAGATTCAAAAGCATCTTCGCATTTTTTCATGAAGACATTTCCCATTAAATTAAGAACACCAACTTTTAGTCCATTTTTTGCAGTAAATACTCCAAACCCTTTGCCAGGAGAGGGTTCAAATAAATTTTTAGGTCTTAGAAGTCTATTTTCTTTTTCTATATGAAGCATGATTTTCTTTTGATCCCAAACATGATTTCCAGTTGTTATTACGTCTACACCGCAATTAAAAAAATCTTTACATATTTCCTCTGTAATACCAACACCAGGGTCAGCCGAATTTTCACCATTTACAATAACAAAATCAATATTTTTATTTTTAATTTCTGAAAATAAATTATTCAAAATCATTGAACGACCAGAAATTCCGACTACATCACCTAAAAAAAGAATTTTCATTTTATAATGTATTTATTAGTTAAAACATAATCTAACTTTTTATCATATTTATTGATTGGAACCTTATTTATTTTTTGAACAGAAAAAGCTAAACCTATCTTTAGAATTTTCTTTCTCTTAGTCAATTTTTCTATTAACCTGTCATAGTACCCGCCTCCATATCCAAGCCTATTTAATTTTTTATCAAATGCAACAAGGGGTACCAATAAAATATCTGGATAGATTAAAATTTTAGAGACAGGCTCTGGGATTCCATATTTATTTATTTTTAATGGTTCATTAAATGACCATCTATAAAAATCCATATCATAATTTTTTTTTATTTTTGGTAAAGAAATGTTAAAATTTTTTTTTTCTAATTCTTTTAATATACTTAAATCATCTAATTCAAAATTTACTGGGTAATAACCCCCTATATTTTTTTTAGTTAATTTTTCTTTCTTTAATAGATCCATAAGCTTGTTAAAAACTATTTTAATATTTTTTGTATAATTGCTTTCTCTAATTTTAAGGATTTTTTTTCTCAATCTAGATTTCAACACGAATTTACTGAATAGGATTTTCTAAATTGGTTTTTTCAACAAAGTTTTCAATTTCGTCTGCAGCTTCTTGAATAATCTTTTCGTAATCTTCTTTATTCTTCTCAATCTCTTCTTTAAAATTTTCTTGATTTTTATTTAATTGCTCTATTTCTTCTTCTTTTTTTTCTTTATAGTCATAAACTAAAGATTTTAGTTCTTTAAATTTATCCGACAAATTTTTTAGTTCAATTTTTTTTTGTTCCACTTTTTTTTTAGTTTCAAAGTATTCATCCATTATTTTAACAGAAGCAATTAATAAAAGTTTATTTTCACCTATGTTTCCTAGGTCATTTTTTAATTCATCAAACTTTTGATTAATGTGTATTAAAAGTTCTTCTAGATGTTCTTCTTGTCCATCATCACATGATAACAGAAAATCTTTACCATTAAATTTAATGTTTACATTTGCCATTTGTCTATCTCTTCTAATAAAGTATCTGTTTCTTGATTTAATTCATCAATTTTTTCAGAAAATTCTGTTTCTTTTTTTTTTTCATCTTTTTTTTGATTGTTTATTTCCTTTAGTTTTTGACTAAGTACGCTGTGTTCGCTTATTAAATTTTGATATTTTTCCTCAATTTCCTTTTTTTCAATTTCTAATTGATTTTTTTGAGCAGTCAGGTTTTCTAAATTAATTTTTAAAGTTGGATTTTGAAGATTTAAGCTTTTTAACTTATCAAGTGCTAAATTAAGTTTTTTTTCTTTTTCACTGTCAGTTTTCATATATATATATTTATAATATTAAATTGAGTCTTCTTAGTCTAGATAGGATAATTTTTGAACAAACTATATAAAGATTTATCAAATGCCATAAGGTTTTTGTCTATAGATGCTGTTCAAAAAGCGAATTCGGGTCATCCTGGAATGCCAATGGGCATGGCTAATGTAGCAACTGTATTATTTAAAGACTTTCTTAAATTTAACCCTAAAAACCCTAATTGGCTTAATAGAGATCGCTTTGTTTTATCAGCTGGACATGGTTCGATGCTACTTTACTCTTTATTGTATTTAACTGGATACAAAAGTATTTCTTTAAAAGATATTAAAAACTTCAGACAGTTAAATTGTATTTGTGCTGGTCATCCTGAATATCAACCTGGAACAGGTATAGAAACAACAACTGGCCCACTTGGACAAGGAATAGCAAATGCTGTTGGTTTTGCGATTGCTGAAGAAATTTTAAAAAAAAAACTAAGTAAAAAAATAATTGATCATAAAACATATGTATTAGCAGGTGATGGTTGTTTAATGGAGGGTATTAGCCATGAAGCAATGAGTTTAGCAGGTCACTTAAAACTTAAAAATTTAATTATGCTATTTGATAATAATTCAATATCTATAGATGGACCAACTAATTTAGCAGTTTCTGATAATTTTAAAAAAAGGTTTGAAAGTTATGGCTGGAACTATATTCTTGTTAATGGTCATAATGAAAAAGAAGTTTTTAAAGCCCTTAAAAAAGTTCAGAACGCAAAAAAACCAACTGTAATTTCTTGTAAAACAAAAATAGGTTATGGATCTCCTAACAAGTCAGGTAAGGCATCTTCTCATGGAAGTCCACTAGGGACTAATGAAATTGAACTTGTAAGAAAAAATTTAAACTGGAAATATAAATCTTTTGAAATACCTAAAAATATTTTAGATGAATGGAAAAAAATTGGTAACAAAGGTGTTAAACTTGAAACGAGCTGGAATAAATTTTATAAAAAAAATAAAAAAAATGTTGATAAAATATTAAATAATAATTTTTTTAAAACACTTAAATTTGAAAAACAAAAAGCAGTTAAAGAAATTAAGAGTCTTGCAACAAGAAAATCTTCTGAATTAATGTTAAATGCTCTTACTAAAGAAAATAATACTTTAATTGGAGGCTCTGCTGATTTGGCAGGATCAAACAATACTAAAAGCAAGTATCAAAATATCATTAAGCCTAATAACTTTAGCGGAAGTTATATTCATTATGGTGTAAGAGAGCACGCGATGTGTGGAATAATGAATGGTATCGCTCTACATAGTAAATTTATTCCTTACGGTGGAACTTTCTTAATATTTACTGATTACTGCAAGCCATCAATTCGTTTATCAGCGCTAATGAAACAAAGAGTTATTTATGTAATGACACATGACTCGATTGGTCTAGGTGAAGATGGTCCAACACACCAACCGATAGAACAACTATCCGGATTAAGATCTATTCCAAATTTAAATGTTTTTAGACCAGCAGACAGAATAGAAACTATTGAATGTTGGGAGCTGGCATTAAAAAATTCAAAAACACCCAGCGTACTATCTTTAACTAGACAGAGCCTTAATCCTATCCGAAAAAAGTATTTAAGTGTAAATAAATGCTCTTTTGGTGCTTATGAGATTATGAGAACTAATAAAAAGGTTGCTTTAACTATACTTGCCAGTGGTTCTGAAGTTAATTTGGCAATAGAAACTAGCCATAAATTAGCCAAAGATAAAATATACACTAAAGTTGTATCGGTACCATGCCAAGACCTTTTTGATTTACAGTCAAAATCTTATAAGGAAAAAATTCTTGGTGAAACAAAGTTTAAAATATCAATTGAAGCAGCATCAACAGATTGCTGGAAAAAATATGTTGGAACAGAGGGTTTGACTTTTGGAATTAACACATTTGGTAAAAGTGCACCATATAAAGAAATTTATAAACATTTTGGACTAACAGTTGAAAATATTTCTAAAAAAACTAGGAATCTAATAAAGAGTTAAACATGACAATAAAAGTTGGAATTAATGGAATGGGAAGAATTGGCAGAATGGTAATTAGGGCAATTATCGAAAGCCAAAATAAGAATATAGAAATTAAACATATTAATAACCGATCCAATTCTGAGGCAAGCTGTTCCCTAATTAAATACGATTCTATTCATGGAAAGTTTAATGCAAACTTAGATTTTGATGAAAATCATATTATTATTAATAAAAAAAAAATAACATTTTCGCAAGAATCGAGTATTGAAAATATAAAATGGAAAAAATTTGATGTTGATTGTGTTTTTGAGTGTACAGGAAAATTTAATTCAAAAGAAAAATTATTAGCTCATATTAAGAATGGAGCAAAAAAAGTTATTGTTTCTGCTCCATGTAAAGATGCCGACAAAACGATTGTGTATGGTGTTAATGAAAATATACTATCTAAAGATGATCAAATAGTTTCAGCCGCTTCATGTACAACTAATTGTCTAGCACCTGTTGCAAATGTATTAAATGAAAGTTTTGAAATTGAAAAAGGTTTTATGACTACAATTCATGCTTTCACAAGTGACCAAAGAATTTTAGATAACTCGCATAAAGATCCTAGAAGAGCAAGATCTGCTAGTCAATCCATTGTTCCAACGTCTACAGGGGCTTCAAAAACTATTGGAGAAATTATACCTTCTCTCAAAGGTAAACTTGAAGGCATCGCCATGAGAGTTCCTACTCCCAATGTTTCACTAATAGAGTTAGTTTTTTGTACAAAAAAAGAAATAACAAAAGAAAAAATCAATGAGGCTTTTGCTCAGGCTACTAAGAAACAATCAAAAAAAGTCTTGGAAATTACAAAAGAAAAACTGGTGTCAGTTGACTTTAATCATAATTCTGCTTCAGCAATAATTGACTATTCTTTAACAAATGTTGTTGGCAAAAATATGGGAAAAATTTCTGCTTGGTATGATAATGAGTGGGGCTTTTCAAACAGAATGTGTGATATTGCTGAACATCTTTATAAGATTTAAATTTTCATGAATAGTATTTTAGATCACGATCTTGTTTTAAAAGGAAAAAAAGTAATAGTCAGAGTTGACTTAAATGTTCCAATGAAAGATGGATCAATAACTGAAGTGTCAAGAATAATAAAAATCTTGCCGACATTAAAACTATTAATAGAAAAAGAAGCTAAAATAATAATTTTATCTCATATCGGTCGCCCAAAGGGTAAAGTTGTAAATGGAATGTCCCTAGAACCTATCTCAAAAAAACTATCTGACCTTTTAAATACAGAAGTCTTATTTAACAAAAATAAGATTAATGAAAAAACTTTAATTGAAATTAATAAAATTCCCGATGGTTCAATTATGATGATGGAAAATATACGTTTTTATGAAGAAGAAGAAAAAAATGAAGATTCTTTCTCAAAAAAAATTTCAACTCTAGGTGATATATATGTTAATGATGCTTTTTCATGTTCTCATAGAGCTCATTCTTCAATTCAAGGGATTACTAAGTATATCCGATCCTACTGTGGTTTACAATTTATTGAAGAAATAAATGCTTTAAAAAGAATAACGTCTAAAATTACAAGACCTGTTACTTGTATTATTGGTGGTTCAAAAATTTCTACAAAAATTAAAATTATCTCAAATTTAATTAAAGATTTTGATAACATCGTTATTGTAGGTGGTATGGGAAATGCAATGCTTAAAAATACGGGGGTAGATATAGGTAAGTCAATCTGTGATGATGGTTATAAAGATCTGGTCGAAGAAATATTAAAAAAATCTAAAACCCATGATTGTCAAATATATTATCCACTTGATGTTGTGGTTTCAAAAACACTTGATGGAAATGGAATAATAAAAGAAATTAATGAAGTTAATAATGACGAAATGATATTGGATATTGGACCCAAGACTATAACAACTATAAAAAACATAATCGAGGTGTCAAACACAGTATTGTGGAACGGCCCTGCAGGATATTTTGAAAATCCAAACTTTGCCAATGGAACAAAAAAAATTTTAGAAATTATTGCTGATAAAAAAGGTAAAAATAAAATTTATGCTGTTGCAGGTGGTGGGGAAACTGTTGCTGTAATAAATAAGTTTAAAAAATCAGACTCGTTTAATTTTGTTTCAACTGCTGGTGGTGCATTTTTAGAATATCTTGAAGGAAAAGAGCTACCTGGTATAAAAGCCTTAAATTAATATGTCTGAATTAAATAAAATCGCACTTAAAATTTTGTCAAATGGGAAAGGCATCCTTGCTGCAGATGAAAGCACAGGAACCATGACTAAAAGACTAAAGAGTGTAAATGTTATATCGTCTCCAGAAAACAGACTTTTATTTAGAGAAACTCTTTTCTCGTCTGAAAGTATGAAAAATTGTATTGGTGGAGTAATATTATATGACGAAACAATTAAACAAACTACAAATTCAAAACAAACAGTACCAGAGTTGATTTCTTCATCTGGAGCTGTACCAGGAATAAAAGTAGATACTGGTGCAAAAATTTTGGCGGGCTCTCCTGAAGAAAAAATTACAGAAGGTTTAGATGGTTTAAGAGAAAGATTAAAAGAATATTACAAACTTGGAGCGCGATTTACAAAATGGAGAGGTGTATACAATATTTCAGATAAGTATCCGAGTAAATTATCAATTCACTCAAATGCACATGCGTTAGCGAGATATTCTTCAATTGTACAAGAATGTAAAATGGTTCCAATAGTTGAGCCAGAAGTTTTAATGGATGGAAATCATTCAGCAGAAGATTGTTTTAATAAAACTTCGGAGGTCTTAAAAAAATGCTTTGAAGAACTAATGTTTCACAATATTGATTTAACTGGAATAATTTTAAAACCAAATATGATTTTGGCTGGAGCTAGTTCAGATAAAAAGATATCTGGTAAAGAAGTTGCTAAACTTACCTTAAAATGTCTTAAAGAAAACGTTCCGTCAAAAGTGCCAGGAATTGCTTTTTTATCAGGTGGCCAAACAGAAGTAGATGCAACTGAAAACCTAAACTTAGTAAATAAATATAATGATTCAAATTTTATCATGACCTACTCGTACGGAAGAGCGTTACAACAAAGTGCACTTAAATTTTGGTCAAAAGATATCAAGAATATTCAAGACACTCAAAAGGTCTTTAACCACAGAGCTAATATGTGTACACTTGCGGCTCAAGGAAAATGGTCAGCAGAACTTGAAACAAAATAAAACAAATAAGAAATTTGTTTATTTAATTTCTCCAAATAAAATAGAAAATAAAGATTTTTATACCGATCTATCTTTGGTACTAAGTTCCAAAAAAGTAAGTTTTTTTCAATTAAGACTAAAAAATGAAACAAGTAAAAATAAATTAATAATTGGAAAAAAAATCAAAAAAATTTGTGATGAACATAAAGTTAAATTTTTAGTGAATGATGATCCAAAACTAACTAAAAAACTTAACGCAGATGGTTGTCACTTAGGACAAAAAGATATAAATATTTTAAAAGCTAAAAAGATATTAAAAAATAAAATTATTGGTATCACATGCCACAATTCAATTAATTTAGCCAAAAATGCAATTAATGATGGCGCTGATTACCTAGCTTTTGGGGCTTTCTATTTATCAAAAACAAAAAAGGTTAAATACAAAGCTAATTTAAAATTATTAAAATTAATTAAAAAAATAACAAACTTGCCAATTGTAGCTATTGGTGGGATTAAACTAAATAATTATAAAAAACTCTTATTGAATAAAGCTAATTTTTTAGCTATTTCAGGCTACATTTGGAACAATAAAAAATACAAACCATTAGAAGCTATTAAAAAATTAAAATGAAAATATACGCAAGTGAAATTAGAGTTGGCATGTTAATTGAGTACAAGAATGATTTGTGGCAAGTACTTAAAACTCAACACGTAAAACCTGGAAAAGGAGGTGCATTTGCACAAGTAGAAATGAAGAGTGTAAACAAAAACACAAAATTGAATGAAAGATTCAGGTCAAGTGAGTCAGTAGAAAAAGCATCATTAGACGAAACTAAATTTAATTACTTGTACGATGATGAAACAGATTATTATTTTATGGATCCAAAATCTTTTGAGCAAATCAATATTAAAAAAGAAATTGTCGGAGAAAAAGGTAAAATGCTAACTGAAAATCTGGAGGTAAGTATAAGTTTTTATAATGAAAAACCTTTATCTGTAGAGCTTCCTAATCAAATAACTTGTATTGTTGCAACAACTGATGTTGCACTAAAAGGACAAACAGTTTCTTCTTCATATAAACCTGCTACTTTAGATAATGGATTAAATATTCAAGTACCTCCTTTTATTGAAAGTGAAGACCAAATCATACTCGATACAAGAACTATGGAATATATTAAAAAAATATAAATACTATGAATTCAATATCAGCAAATCTTAATATTATGATCAAGGCTGCTGAAAAAGCATCAAGAGCCTTAATCAGAGATTTTGGTGAAATAGAAAAATTACAAGTATCAATTAAAGGTCCTACTGATTTTGTATCTAATGCAGATTTAAAAGCAGAAAAAATAATTATTGAAGAATTAAAAAAAGCAAGACCAAATTATTCTATTATTAGTGAAGAAGATGGATCTGAGTCCAACAAAGATAAAAATAATATATGGATTATAGACCCTATAGATGGAACAACAAATTTTTTACATGGCGTGCCTCATTTTGCAATATCTATAGCTCTGAAGTCCAAAGATGAAATTGTGTCAGGAATAATTTATGATCCTATTAAAGATGAGATGTTTTATGCAGAAAAAAATAATGGAGCTTTTTTTAATAATCAAAGAATTAGAGTTTCAAAAAAAAAAGAAATAAATGCTTGTTTGTTTGCATCTGGTGGTAAGTCTAAAAAAGAAATAGATTTACCTATAAGAAAATCAGGAAGTGCTGCTCTTGATATGGCCTATGTAGCCGCTGGTAGGTATGATGGATATTTTCAAAACGATCTTAACCTATGGGATATAGCAGCTGGAATAATAATTCTTAAAGAAGCAGGCGGAACAATTAATGAAATTAATCTGTCTCAAAATAAAAATATCAAAATTAGAGCTTCTAGCACTGCAATAAATGAAAAAATGCTTGAAAAATTGAGTAACTTTTAATTGTTTTATAGAATTCTTTTGCTATAAGTCTCGATATGAAAAAAGACATACATCCGAACTATCATACTATTAAAGTCGAAATGACTGATGGAACGCAATTTGAGACTAGATCAACTTGGGGAGCAGAAGGAGATGTATTAAAGTTAGAGATTGATCCTAAATCTCATTCAGCTTGGACAGGTGGAAAACAAAAACTAATGGATAAAGGTCGAGTTAGTAAGTTCAACAAAAAATTTCAAAATTTTAGATCAGAAAAGAAAGATTAAATGTCTAATGTTCCATTGATGCCAATGGCAACTGCTGTTTGGTTAGTAGAAAATACAACTTTAACCTTTAAACAGATAGCAGTTTTCTGCAACCTTCACGAAGTAGAAGTTCAAGGTATCGCTGATGATGAAGTTGCAAAAGGGATAATGGCTTATAATCCCATTATTTCTGGACAGCTCAC
>Ga0209362_1000690_pt1 | contig 29579 bp, 16 predicted proteins | sample SaaInlV_165m_DNA_FD_184680 | JGI IMG/M metagenome (GOLD analysis project Ga0209362, IMG submission 184680) | Marine microbial communities from expanding oxygen minimum zones in the Saanich Inlet - Saanich Inlet SI037_S3LV_110m_DNA (SPAdes)... | ecosystem: Environmental > Aquatic > Marine >... | reverse complement strand
CCAGATCTTGACAATGTATGAAGAAGGCTGTAGTAGCTATGAAATAGCGGATCAGCTTGGTACATACTCTACTAAGATTTTAAGAGCTTTAAAATTTCTGGGTGTGGAAAAAAGAAACTATTCTGACGCACAGAAGGTCGCACTTGAGAGAGGTAGAAGCAAAGTACCTATAGAAAAAGGTTCTAAACTCACAGAAGACCATAAATTTAAGGTTAGTGAGGGACGAGCTAAGGCATGGTCTGAAACATCCGACGAGGAGCGAGAGAGACTGTCTCAGATAAGCAAAGACAACTGGTTGGCTATGTCAGAGGAAGATAAGCAAAACCTTCGTAGTCTAGCCGCACAGGCAGTTAGAGAAGCGGCAACGGAAGGCTCGAAAACCGAAAGGTTCCTAAGAAAGAGCTTGACAGAACAAGGGTGGACTGTTAGATTTCATGAGAGGAATCTGATTCCCGATAATAAATTAGAAGTTGACCTTTACGTTTCCGATATAAAAACAGCTATTGAAGTAGATGGACCGTCTCACTTTTTACCAATTTGGGGAGAAGAAAGTCTTCAAAAACACCAAAAGGCAGACACCGTAAAGACAGGTTTATTAATTAATGAAGGATATGTTTTACTCCGAGTTAAACAAATGACCAAAAGTTTATCTCAAAAGAAAATGAGAGTTGTGCTTGATGCAATTACCGACGAGTTAAATAAAATTGCCGATGATTTTCCCAGTAAAGAAAACAGGTTAATAGAAATTGAGGTTTGATGATGAAGTTTGAAGAATTTGCTGAACTTGACAATGCGCAAAAACGATCATTCTATCTTTCTCTTGGATGGCATCCATTCGTCATGTCTTTACTAGATGAGACGGAACTAAATGAAGGATATCCAAAAGCAGATGGATTAAGGCGTGTTGGCGAGTTGCTTCTTGGGGATATAATAGACAGTAAACCCACTGAAGTTTTCCCCGTAAACGGTAATAGTCTTGGGCGAGCTACCGTGTCTTATTCTATCACTTTTAAGTGGTGGGACGATTCAACAAGGACTTATGCAGATGTCGCTGATGTTTTCAACGACGGGCAGTATGGTAATATTAACGATGATTTTATCGTATATGCTTTAGCAACAGCTTCAACCAGGGCCGAAGGTCGCGCCTTACGAAAAGCTTTGAAACTGAAAATCTGTACTGCTGAAGAAATTTCTGATAAAGTAAAGGTTAATAATAAAGCATCAAACACTGGTTCATTATCTGTAGATGATTCCATAACGGAAAATCAAATCAAGTTTATGAACAGCCGGTGCAAACAATTGGATGTAGATATTATGAAGTTAGTGAGTTCCAATGGAGAGAGACATGAAAACATAGATAAATTAACGAAGAAACAAGGGTCTACATTTATTGACACGTTAAACCGCGCAACTCGCGGCGAGACAAAAATGCCACAAGAAGTTTTAGGTTATCAAGAAAACTGGAGAAATTAGATGAAAGTTATTTACAACACAGGTAAAATGTCAGTAGAACTCGAAGGGGAAACCCAGAGAGATCTTTTTGGGCAACTTGCAGCTTTTCAGGAAGTGTTTGATGAAACTACCTGTGGCAAGTGCGGATCAACAAATGTCGAGTTCGCTGTTCGTCGTCATGAAGATAATGAATACTACGAAATTCGATGTAAGGATTGCCGCGCCAAAATTGCTTTTGGTTGCATGAAGAAGGGTGGAGGTTTGTTCCCCAAACGAAAGGATGCCGATGGGAATTGGCTTCCTGACAACGGTTGGGTCAAGTGGGATAGAGAAGCGGGAAAAGAAGTATAGCTACTCTCTAAGTTCATGTTGTCATCCTGTTTAGTCAGGGTTCAAGTTCTCATTTAGAGGTAGATTAGGGGTCGGGAATTCCCGGCCTCTATTTTTATAATCACAACAAAGGTTTATTAAATGAAATATTTTAGATTAATTTTCAAAGTCGAAGATAACCAAGTGATGTTCTCTGATCTTATTGAACAAGAGGTCGAAGAAGATCAGTTTGAAAACATGGTTTGGGATAAACCAATCATTAGACATGAGGTTGGTGATCATGTTCATTATATAGCATTAGATAGAGATTATCTCGAAGCTATGTTATTGGGCATTGGCACGTATCAAGAACTTTTACCAGAAGAAAAGACTTGTAAAAAGGAAAAATGCTGCAAGGAGTAGTTACCATTTTCCAATAGGACATTTGCTACTCTTCCACGCAGATTTGCTTTTTAAGAAGCAGCCACATTTTCCACATCTATCTTGGTCTGGAATATAAAATTCGCAACCTTTGCATATCTCAAGCCGTTCAGCTTGTAATTCATCTTGGGCTTGTGCAAAACCTGTTTTAGCATGATCCTTAGTTGCACTTGCTAGATTTTTAGCCATCTGTATTTTTGATGGTAAGTTTTGAGAATTTCTACATTCCCCTGAACAGGTTTTTTCGCCACAGAATTGACATCTAGATTTTTCTTCCTGCCCGTTTTCTGCGGGTTTTTTGCAATTTAAGGGGTCTTGTCCTGGACCTCTACAATTTTCCCACATTTTAAAATAACCAATATGATTCTGACACATAGTGTGAAGATGAGAATTTTTTTTCACGCCGTGTCTTTCACAGTAGCCCGCCAATGGGCATTCACATTGTGTTTTTTTATTGTCCGACATTTTTTTTCCTTAGTTTAAGATACAACATTGCTATATATTGGTGTCTGTGTTATAGTTACTCTAACTTTTGAATCTGTTCCACACGCGCTGTCTATATTTTGAAGACGGTTACAATCACAACCACTTGCCCAAGCGCCCACTGGTACACCACCCCAGTTGTTCAGAATAACGAGTCCACCATCACCTACTGATGAGTTGCAATCAATATCACCACTTAGTGCGGTAATGTCAGCCATACATAAACCCTCGTTTCTTTCTATAACACCGCAACAACTATTTGGATCACCCAAATATTTAACCTGGGACAACAAACGAGTTCCAAAATTTCCGGTGCATTCCCAAGTTGGTAGTTCAAAAGGACCAGTTCTACCTACAATAACATCAGGATTGTCACACCATAGATATATATTTGAAAAATCATCCGCCCCTAGACAATCAGCATAACCAGTATGCACAATACTCGCCCCAGACATGCTGCCACACCCTATAGAATAATCATTACACGATAAACGCAATAACCCTTCGTCATGTAGTCCACTCCATGTATAATCGGTTCCAGAAACATTAGCAGCGATACTCGTAGATTCTAATATTGGTGTAAACGGATTAAGATCCCCATCACCCTGTGCAATAACATATTTGCCAAATAAGTCAGCAGCCATATCATTAAAGCCAAGGCCAGCAGGTGCTGAGGCTTTACTACAAAGAAAAACTCCGGTATTGCATACTGGTCTTTCACAGTGGTGCTCGTAAGTTTCCGGGTATCCGTGGTCACATGGGCAAATAAGAGCATCTTCTATCTTTGCGAAGTAATCATTAATGGCCCAATGCGTCAAACATGTATCATGAGGTCGCTGATTCCAAGTAACACAAACACTGTCAGAACAGTCACATGGTGGGGGATTAATTGTTCCTTTACATGCAGCCGCAGGCATATCAATAATAGTATCTAATACTGTTGGATCATCAGTTTCAATACCTCTTCTTTTTATATTATTTGTAGAACATTCAACATCAACCATAATTTTAAACGGATCGAATAAACAATTATCTGACCCAGAAGCGCCAATACCACTACCAGTGGAATCAGATACTCCATATTTATCTATATAATAACCAAAAGACTCCCATCCATCAGTTGTCCATGTCTTCGGCTGATGTGCCCCAGCATGAATTGTCATGTCCGAGTGCATGGGGGGTAATGTCCCACCACAGGCACCTGTTTCAACAACTGTGCAACTTTTCATGTCTAAGGTATAACGCCATCCAGGATGCACAACACCCATTAAACGTAAATAATCATCAACCCTAATTACAACATCATCAATATCTATAGCAGACTGAGCTGTGGCAATTATTTGTGGATCACAAAGATCAATATATCTATAAAATGTGCTTTCATCTAAGATATCTACACGTTTGTCATTTGACCATAAATCAAGATAACCTTCTGCAGTCCTGTTTAAAAATTTAGCATTCTGTGTGCAAATCTGACTTGATCCGAATGGTGCGATTTTTGTATCGACCTTATAAGATCTTCGCGGGAAGAACAATTTATTACACCATAGTTCACCGCCACATTGGGTAATATCTTGTATGCAACTATGTTTTCTGTTTGTCGCATCAATACCAAATCTTCCAGACGGAGTGTTAAATAAAGCCTGATCAAATATTGTGTGTGGAGCGCCTGGATCTATATCTGGAGAGGCACCAATTATTTGGTCACAATCTGGTCCACAACCAATATCTGAATCAGTTCCTATATATATACTGGCGTAGTATTTACCATCCGCATAAGTATTGCTAGCACCAGAAACTGGCGGCTTTCCAACTGAGCCACCGCTATAAAACAAATTGTAATAATTCCATACCGAATCAGCACTTGCACTGGTTGACTGCAATTTAAAATCTTGATTAACATAAGTTCCAGAAGATGGATGGATACTACATGGTCCTTGATAGGCAGGTGTTACAGAATCCGTAGGAACTGCGTATGGTATTACAGTACATCCTGTACCAGCAACTGATGGTCCAGTACCTGCAATAATAGACACATTGCAAACTAGACCAGTTGGTGAGTATCCGGTTGGTGGTGATATAGATGCTCCGGTAAGTGAATTATTTACTCCACCAAAAGTTGCAGTGAAACCTGGGGTTGGTGTTCCGGTACAACATGGGTAAGTTATGGACCCATTTACACAGGTTGGAATTACCGCCGTACCACCGAACACATAATCTTGCCCAGCACTAGTTACTGTAAAGTGACCTGTTCCTCCAGCATCAATTGTAAACTCAGCAGATGCGCCAGTTCCACTTGAGACTAGAACTAAATCTGGATATTTATATGCACCGACAAATTTTGGTATACAACTACAGTCGATTGACCCCGGCGTTCTCCATGTCCTATCGTGTTCATGATACTCTCTAGAAACTGTTAAATTATAACCATTTCCAGCAACACACTCAACTTTAGAAACAACCATTATTTCTGGATAGCAGTATTTTTTATTAACATTGAAATCGGCAGCTTGCCAAGCATTACCAGCGCTATACGCTATTGGATCTAAACATGTTGCAGATCTTGCTCGTCTATCGGCTGTACAATTTCCAGTAGTACAAGTATCTGGATCTAGATTATTACAACTATCGCTAGATGGCTCATCTAATCTATACGAAATACCATCGGCGATCTTATTGACACCATGAGAGAAATCAAACCAGTCTTGAGAATAAGAAGAACCAAGAGAAATGCCAAGATACGGTGCTGGTGGTCCTAGGGATGACCAAATTGGATTGGTCACAGTGCCGTCTACTCCACTAACAGCAAACCAAGGTGCATGGCCACTTATTGAATTGTCACAAGCTCCGGGATGCCTCCATATTTCATTCAAAGTAAAAGTTGGAGTATTACCAGAAACTTCGAATATGGCCATTAATGTTGGATTCATACACTCACAAAAACACGTCGAAAAGAAATCAAATTGTGGTGGATACCTTCTACTCTCAAAACCTGTTGCATCAGTATATGACACAAAAATAGAATCATCGCATTCACAATCTACGGGGCATGTATTACATAAAGTATTACCGGAACATTCATTAGTATTGCCTGAACAACCATAAAATGTATTAAGAAGACAACCATATCTCAATACTCGATCACCAGAACACATAGTAAAATTTTCATCAAGAGTGTTGTTCTCAGGATTTGGCCAATCAACAAGACCATTTTCTGAGGCATTTCTAAAGATATAGTCAGGTAGAGATTCAAAAACATCTTTATTAAGATTAGAAATTACAAAAAATTCACTTTTAAGTGTCAAGTTTCCTTGACCGGCTATTTGTGCTGGTTCTTTGTGAGTGCATCCCCCACAAGAATATAAGTTATGAATGGCTGATGTTTCATAATATGCATGTGGAAAATATGGTGGATCAACATATTCTATATTTTCTTCGCAGGCTACAGTAAATTTACCATAAGTTGTATATCCAGCACCAGGTGCATTTTCATAATCAGATTCAAGAAGCTTAGAGTCTTCGTTGTTACAGTTGGGTATCTCGATAAAACCATTTCCACTTCCAGCATTTGTTCTCCAACCTATGATAATATCATCGCTGTCCTCAATAATAACTGGTTTAAGTGTTATACTGTAACCATCTATACACTCACAAGTTTTTCCAGTTTCAGCAGAACCATATTCTAAATAGTAGGTATCATCTAAAGAATTGTTACAATATTGGGTTGGAAAACCACTTTCACAGTGCCAATTGGGTTCTAATTTAGTACCTCTGTAAGCACAATGGTTGAAACCATAAGCATTCGTACCACCATTCGTAGCAACATTGTGTAAATATGCAGCATCCAAATCTTGAAAACTTAAAGTTAAATTACCAGTTTCCATCACAGTACTGGCACAACCCACGCAATTGTCAACAGTCTCCAATTCGATTAAAAACGGCACATCGCCTGAAGGCCAACCTTCAAAGAAAGTATATACAGGATCATAGTCTAGAATCTCTGGTCCTACATCACCGCAACAGCCTGGGGCGGTAGTTTGTTTTACATGAAAATATGGTGTTGTTAATCTTCCTGCCCCGTCAGTCAAACCCCAGTATGGATAAAATTCTCCAGAAACATTTGTTATATTATTATTACCGGCTGTGCCACTTGCCCAAGTTCCACCAACCGGTGTTCCACTTTCTTCAGGGGCAGGGCACTGAAAAGCCCAATACATTGGCTCATTAACATTGCCAGATTCTGGTGTTCTTTGTGTATATGTACCGTCTTGCCTTTCTTTAGCGAAAGCGTTTGTCAAAATTGTTTTTGGATTACCAGATTCCCAACCACATAAATGAGATATATGACCATAGGTTATGTATGGCTGTCTTACATTACATGCGTCATCTATACTTGGTAACTCATCACACTCTTCATGGGGCAAATCTGATCCACCCACACGTTCAACATAGTTAGCGTACTGAGAAAATTGGAATCTTTTTTCTTTACATCCATTGGCAACTGGGTATTTATCAAAATCTGGAAAACATGGAAAAGTTATAGGCGAATCAATAATTATGTGGCCTGGAGGATCGGTCCCAGGACATATATCTGGTGGACAACAGCATGGGCATCTTCTATATACACCACCCCATGCAGCACCAACATTAATAAACATTGTAATTTCTTGACCGGGAAGACCTCTTTTTATATCTTCCAACGTAGCGGGGCCGCTGTCTGTCCAACCACCATAAATTTCCGGATCACCTAAAGGTCTGCCTTCTGCATCAAATGAACAAGTTTCATCATAGTTACATCCACGATAAACAAAAGTTAGTCTTGGTAAGGAGTTTCTTTTGTAAACCGTTCTCGGATCACAGTTTTGGTATCGTTCATACTGTGTAACACAGTCGGGAAAAACTTCAAGAATTGCCTTGTTGCTATAACAAGTTGCATTCCTTCCTTTAATAGCATTTTTAACTTGGTTAAGTCTGGTAGCACCATCGTATTGATCTACCTGATGAAATGGTCCATAGTACGGCAAACCTTTATCAAATACCAAAGTTGGATTGCCAGATGCATTTGTTGATGGGTAAGTTTTATCAGGTCTAACACTTGGTTGATCAGGTCTAAAAACAACATTTAGGTCATGATTTTTTCTATTTGCTAAAACTCTATTGGACTGTCTTAAGTTCTTGGGGTTGTTGAATACCCTTCTAAAGTCAGTATGATAATTGGTGTTAATAGATGTCTTTAAAATATTATCAATTCCATAAGCAACACCACCGCAACATTTTGATGGATCATGAGTTCCAAATGCTACCCAGCTTCCGCTACCGGTGGTATTGACACTTACCGCGTTTCCGGTATCATAAGTGCCGACAAGGCTGACATCTGTACTAGAGCCACCCTGTGTTACATCAAATATTCTGTATGCCTTATTATATGTTGTATCAACATCATTTGTAACAAGAATCTCCATCGCGTTTCTTAAACCACTGGCGGCTGCACCACCATAATTTAATGTGGCAACAAGAAAATTAGTGGGTGGGGCACCAGTAGGGTCTCCAGTAACTCTTACTAATTGAGTTAAATTACCAGAATATTCTGGGGCGATTTGACCATCAGCAAAACAGTCCCCAAAAGACATACCGCCTTGTATAGGTCTTATTCTTGATGGTTCATTATACTGTAAGTAGGTACTTTGTGAATGATCTCTAACTCTTATATCCTGCTTGTCAATCCCGGTACACTGGTGTAGATACGCACCAGATCCACCAGGCGTCGTAAAAGAGTTATCATAACATCCTATTGCGTCGATTAGCCTCCAAGATCCTGTAATATTTTTATAAATATTATTATGAAAATGTATTTTAGTGCCAAATCCAAATTTTTCAGGCCACCATTTAAACACCTTGTCGGGGCGGGTACTGTCAGAGGCTGGGGAATCACTGGTGTTTTGTGATTCTCTATCTACTAGATATACTTCTGCGCCACCGCGATCTATACCATCTTCTGAACCAGCAGCACCATAATGAACAACTGTTGCACTATCCGGGTCATATACTGATCTATAGTTTACATCAGGTCTAGTTTCATTATTAAAAGGGCCATACCCATTCACATCATAAGCTTTATGCTTTTCATCAAAACCATCAAAAAAATCATAATGACTATTATCAAAATGGGCATAGCCTTCAATTAGAGTTCCGCCAAAACCCCAAAAAGCACTATTAGCTATAATTTTAACTTTAATATTTCTTGGTAATTGATATGTGTTATCAATACCGCAAAATTCTGCATTAATGCATTGTTTGCCGCAAGGCCAGCATTTTTCTTTAAAAACAGCCATCCTTATATCCTATTTAGAACGCGTTGATGAATGTAGTATCTTCGCCACACCATTCACAAGTTTTGAAGCCCTGAGTCTGTATCTTCATAGAGCAACTTTGGAGCAATCCACCCTCACATTCCACATGAGTAACTATTTGTTGACTTTTAAACTCTGCCTGTAAAATCCAATGAATATCTAACTCTTCTGTATCTGCGTTAGCGTCATTAGGTATTATATCCAAATTGTAAGTTCCGGGTCGAAATCCTTCATTTCCTGATAAATTTATTGCACTTAATCCAGTCGATGCGGTTCCAAAAACTAAACTAATATTGGCACAAATTCCGGTTACTATACCTATTCCACCCAAGGAATAACCAGCCCCAGCCGCTGTAATATTTGTTGTAGCGTTACCACTTACATCAACTTGTATATTACCTGATGCACCAGTGCCATTTCCACCAGTGAAAGTGCCAGTATTAACTTTTTGTTTCTTACCGGTTTTTACAGTAAAGGCCAAATCGCCAACTTCTAAACTTTGCCGTAAAGGATTTTCAATTAATATCTTCTTATCTTTAGAAGGACTACCATGCTGTGTTCCACAGCCACTATTGGTTATGTGCCCACAGTCATTACAATCATCTGTCCAAATATTGTAGTATGGATTATTGCTTGTATCATCTTTAGTTTCACGTATGATGAATGCTTCATAATATGGATATTCTATACCACCATAATTTAATTGTTCATAACCGCCGACATTATCAGTATTTGCTGTATAAGCTATGTTTTCTGGATCATGTATAGCCGCATCTTTATCAAATGTTTTCAACCCCCCATCTGGTCCAAATCTTGTAAATTGTGACCTACTATCGCTTCTATCAACCTCATAAGAAAAGTATGGGGGATTGTATATATTTGTGGTTTTTACTAAAGCAATTTTAGTAAGAGGTGGCGACCAAACTTTTCTATCATTATCCCACCTGAGATCAACTGGCCCACTCTTCCAAATGCTCGGATCTTTAAAAGCGCCAGAAGCAAACATAAAGCCTGGATCAATAGTGTTTGCATTGGGAACAGGTTTTCCTTCTATATCAAAACCCCAACCCGTTAAAACCATCGGGGAACGATGACCCACACCCCGAATATTTGTAACTTCTACATCATATCCTGAACTTTCTGTAAATTGATAATCAAAATCTGTATTATAACGATTGCCTGTTCCATTAACGGCTGTCTTTATATTATGACCGAATTCTAACCACCCCTCAGACTCAGCATCCAACCATGTGCGGTTAGCCCTTCTCATATCCCCTCTTTCTTTTCCTATTCCAGATGGGTCTGGATCAACTTCTGAGAATTGTAATTCATCAACACTTGGATTGCCGCTTTCTTCTAAAGAAGCCTGATAAAGCCTTGATCCCGTTGGAGCATAAGCAAGAGACAGGCTATTATTTGGATTAAAAGGGTTTAATGTTAGAGAGTTGGGGTCAGTTTTATGCGTTGGTTCTTCAAAATGGGGTAAACCAGAAACAGCACTAAAATAAGTTGAATACGGTGAATATATACTATCAAAAGATGCCCCAGCCTTTTTATCTTCATTCCCTTCGATATCAGTTAAATCTTGTTCAAATGACTGCATATCTTTAGCGCCAGCACCAATTTTTGTTATTTCGTCTTCCTCTGTTGCGACACCCGTGGCTCTATAGTCAGATACTAGACTACCATATAAAATATCTACTGATGACTTATTTTCCATATTATTTCCCAGTTATAAAAGAAGATATATTGCTTAGTTTTTTTACAATGTCGGCGTTGGTTCGCCCTTGTTTTTTAACAGCGGAATTAAAGCTATAAGTTGTTTCGATTCCTCGTGTTCCAACTTTTATATTTAATTCAGTAATATATGGCCCATTTAATAAAGCGTCACCTATTCTTCTAATCAATGGACCTCCCGGCATAGTGATTGAACCATCTTCTGCTGCAAATTGACCATATCCATCAATTGAATTAGCAATTGCCTGCCCCGCGAAATTCATCCCAACAAAACCACTAAGCTGTTCAGCAAAACTTGGACCGTTAGAATCGTTTGATGTTAATGTCCCATAAAGAGGAAAAATAAAGTTTTCTGGCAAAAGTTTGTCATCTTGAATAATTTCAACCCTGCCCCCATAAGTAAAGTTACTACTAGTAAACCAAGGACCGTATCTGTGTCTAATTGATTGTTGTGGAATTCCAGCCTCAAATGGTGCAACACAGGCATCCGCATATATTAAAGATGCAGAATCGCGGATTCTGCTTTCTACACCTGAAGGTGGTGTGGGGGACTTTTTAAGAGGGTCAGATTTTTCTGCTTCCTTTATTGCCATCTTAGCAACTCTAATAGCTGTTACTTCTAACGATTTTTCATCTAAAACAAGTTCTTTAGGAAAGTTTATTCTATCTGTTGTAAATTTAGTAAATGTTATACAATTCACGCCGTGGTCAGGACATTTTAGATTTATAAAATCATCTACTAATCTAGTATTACTAATACCTTGAGATGGCGATTCTCCTGTATTTGACGAGTCATTACACAAAACTTGATTAAGTTTATATTGGGATGAACCTGCGGCTACTTTGCTATAATCAACAGAATTATAAAAATCAGTAACAGCCCTCATTGAACCAATATCAGCATCTTGACCTGATTTTGCAGTACCATCATAAATTGCATACCCTGTGTTAGCAACTAAAAATGGATATTCAATTTCTCCAGGACCATCAGCATATTCAATGTCAAAAATATTACCATTTTCATCTATAAGCGGTCTTCGCCCTCTATCGTACCAATGAAAATAATCATAAGGAACAAATATATATTCTTTATCTACATTAATTTTTAGATTTACTTTACTACCGTCACAGTAATTACTTTGGAATTTAGAATCTTCACTAACTTTTGAAAAGTCTAAAGAGAATGTGCCAGCGGATAGATTTATACTTTGGTTTGGGGTGGTAGATACGGATGCCGTTCTATATGTAATTTCGTCGCCATCTTCATAAACAGATTCAAAATTTGCAAAAGCTTTGAGTTTACCACCGTCTAAAAATTTATTATGTTGCGGGGCGTGAAAAGTGTCATAAACACTTGGCTCTAAATATGCAGAGTCGGAAGGACTCCAAGACTTTTGGTACTCACCGTAATTTGTTATATCATCATTTATTTTTGTTGTAACCTGCGGAGACCAAGCAACCCAAGATTTTCCGTAATGAGTATCACCAATGGTTTTAACTTTATTGAAAAGTTTATCAATGATTTTAAAAATTGGCGCCTCTGACGAAACTCCAGTAGGCACTTTGGTTTTTGAGGGCGCTTGTTGGGATGTATTTGGCTTTGGACTAGGTGAGTTTACATTGTTTAACACTGGGGGATTAGGGGTAAGAGAATTAACGTTTACTGCCGTCCCGGTCCCTTGAGGAATGAATAAAAAATTAGCCAGCCTCTCAGCGGTCTTCTTTGGGCTTAAGCCTTTAAACAGATTATAAAGAACGCAGGGTTTTACCAAAAGTAAATAGTTATACCAGTTATTTTTATTAGACATTGCGGCTCGAATTTCAGCCACACTAGTAGGATATATTGACTGTGGTGCAATGTTTTGAAGATGTTGACTACTACCACTAGGGAACACATCTTGAACATCGACCATGATAAAGTCTGTTATATCATCATGTTCAAGTATTGGAGTGATAACCGGAATTGATCTTATCTGAGTATCTAAAGGTGCCTGACATGCGGATGTATTTGAATTTATCTGAACTTCGCCCCAATATTGATAAATGAACTTTTGCGGAACTTTATGTATCCTACTTTGTAAACCACCGGTCACAAATTTAGCCGTTGTTTGTTGATTATCTCTAAGAGTAATCTGTGTTTGTGTGGCGGCGTCTGTTAAGTTAAGAATATCCAATCCAGCAACATCTGCGCCCTGATGTTGGTCTAGTTTTGTTTCTACTGGAAATTTTCCACCATACCCACTAGTATTTGCATTTCTCAATGTTGGATCTATACTTGAACCATCCGTGCCTTTATTTGTATAATCATCGTCTAATGGATCAAGATAAGTACCAAAAGCTCCGTTTTCAAAAGCAGAACTCATTGGGTCTGGATCTCCAGGATTTATATGCGCGCCAGCTAAATTTTTATCACCATAATCAGGAACTTCATAACCGAGTATTTGATAGGCTATTTTACTAAACGGATGTGTTACATTTGCTGGGTCACTAAGTTGTAATGATCTTCTATCTAATGTTTTAATAGAAATAACACCACCGGGAACGGTGGCGCTAAAACTTTCTTCTAAATGAAATGAGCCTCCATCATATAAACTGCCGGGACAGTCATAATTAGAAACAGTATCAGTACCGTCCCAGTAATTCGGCGCAGACGCATCACTTGTCTGTATTCTGTTTAATTCAACAACAAAATCTAATCCAGCATATTCACATAAAGAAGAAACCAAATCCAATAAATTACTAGATACATCCCCTGGATAGACATAATCAGCCCCTAACTTATCCATCATTTGATTCATAAAAGTATAAACATCAAAACCAAAAAAGTAGGGAAACGGTAAAATATTTTTAGCGGCAACATCTGCAAAATTATATGTTGTAGTCCCACTTAGTATATTACCGCCAAAATATCTTTTAGGAGGTAAAGGGGTGCCATGTGGATTTCTGTTTATCAACTCATCTAAAGCATAAGCAATCATATCTAACCGCATACCCTGAGAACTTCTAGAAGCTCCAAATTTTGAATATCCTACTGTACCGGCTATGCTTAACACCTGCTCATTTTCAAAAATACCAAAAACATTTTGTACATTATATACATTGGCCCATATCATATTTCTATTATTCGAACCAAAAGTTACTCCCACGCCCTCCGGTGTACTATCTACCATTTTGTCTGAAGGTCTTCCATTTTCATATATTTCATTCAATTGCATATCTGCCATAGCATTAAAATCTTGATCAAGATCTATGTCTAAGTCAGTATTAATATGTAACCCTGGTTCGGGACGTAAATTGTGATTAAAGTAATCTGGGGAATAGTTTGCCGGAACTGAACTTAATTTATAATAAGCGTTCTGAGAAATACCAGAAGGAAAACCTTCTTTAGCGTGACCAAACCCTGGATAGGATTTTAACATCATGGAACAGTTTTCAAGAAGTTTCAAAGGACTTTGCAGCGAAACAGAATAAACCTTACCGGCATTAGGTGAGGCATTTCTAGATATGGATTGTAATATACCATCGTATTGAAATATAATATTATTACTTGGATCTAAAACTCTAAAATGTTGCGGAGATCCTATAATTGGTAAACTGCCGTATGTAGCTGGTAAATTTGCATAATCTAATATATTCAGATCTGTAATTTTTTGTTCATAAAGACCAAGAGGGTTACCAAATCCGTCAATACCGCCAGCGGTCCAGGTTCCAGAGGCTGCATTATAGTTTAATCTTGAGCCGTTTAATGTATCTTCTAATAAATTTACGCTTAAAGTTCCCCCTTGTGACGACCAATCGGCAGACACATTAAAATCTATAACCGTAGCACCCATAAAGAATTGAGCACCAATATTAGGCGTTGGAAGTGCTGATGTACTACCAAATGGGGATGGAGCAGTGTTATTATTAAAAAGAGCCATTATTTATTTCCTAATATAATCTTTCGAATGTCCACTCAATAGAATATGAATATTGCCCAGTTCTGGGGTTCCATGATTCTGTTGGTGGCGAATGAAAACATCTCCCATTAATAACTTCATTTGTATAACCATTTGTCAAAATTTCATTAGCTGGATTAGCCGCATCAAATATTTTCTGAAAATCGTCTTGATTCGTGATACTTGGTTTTTGACTGTATAACCACCAGTTTAGGGAATCGTTTGTATCCTTATCTGTTATAGCAATTGACTGCACTCCTTGTGCGGCATCCCAGTATCCTGATGCACTTATTATATCCCCGGTTTCCTGAATCCAGTTAGGCGTAAATTTGGGCATCTGTACGTTTATTGATAAACCCCGTTTATATTCGCTTCGAGAGTTTAGATATTGTAATACAGGTTGATTTCTACCAATAACTGGTATAGTTGCAAATATCTGCCCAGGATGTGTATCATTTATACTAATATTTTCACTAACACTACCCTTAATGATATTAGGCGGTCTATCATCATAAGAAAAACTATAACTTATTGTTCCTTCTGAAAAATTTAATCCTTTTGAACTACTTTTTGCTTTTGGGTGTAACCAATCAAGTTCAGAAGCTCGTAAAGCTAAATGGTAAACACGACTTGATAAACTTGTGCCGCCAGCAATTCGTCCAAGGACATAATCATTATAATATTCATTAGCATTTCTGAAACTATTGTCTTCATGTCTAGTTGGATACAGTGTATGTCCCATATCACCACTATTTTCAAATTGAATAGTGTTTAAACCACGTATAACTCCATCAATAGAAATTTGAGATAGGCCGTCTTCACCAGGAGCGATGCTGACATTATTACTATGTATAATTGGTCTTCCGTCGTTAAAGTCACCAGATGGAATAGCTACAAAATTTTCACTTACAGAATAATTTCCGCCCCTGATATCAATATTTTCTGTTAAAGTTCTGTCCGTTAAGATGTACTGATCAGTGCCATCATTTGCAAAGAAAGTATCCCCAAAAGCAAAAGTGCCATTATTAAGATCAAATACTCCACCGGGAAAGTTACCAGTACTGGCTTGTAGAACCTCATAAACATAACCACTTGCTTGTTGCCAAGGGGCTAATCCACTAACATATGGCGCATCATATCTCCCCTTAGTAGTTTGTGGTTTATCACCAGCAACATCAAAAACCCCTGTGTCAGTATACACAGACTGACCAACAGCGGAAACGTTGTGGCTGATATTATATGCTTTTATAGTGGTCTTAGAATTATCACCCCTGTAATATTGCTGATCAGACTCTCCTATCTCCCAAGTTTCAGAAGCTTCTCTTACAAAATATTTAAACTCATCTTCACTATGGTGAGCAGTAAAATCACCGCCGTCAACACTTTCTAGAAAATTATTAGTAGTCAGTGATATAGTGTATGGACAAGGCAGAACCCATTTACCATCTTGCGCAAACTGTATCGACTGCACATTGCCAACAAATTTTATACCTCGCCCACCATCTCTTAAATTAAGATCAAGTATTTCAACTTTAACAGCCTGCCCAATACTAAATAATTTTCTTATCTCCTCCTGCTTACTCATAATCGACAATAAACTATCATCAACATCTAATTGATGATTTGGGTCATCATCGGGAGATTTTGTGCCAACCCAATTTGTTGAAGGTGTTCCAGCCTCTATAAATTCACTTTCAAATGTGCCACTATCTACTACAGGATTACCTTTGTTTGGTAGTAAAGTTCCTGCTAAAGAAATAGAGTATTCCGCCCCAATAGTTTTTCCATTTGATGATGAGAGATAAGTTTTATCAAAACTCACTAAAGGTGCGGGAACTAACCACTTATCATTTATTTTAATCGGCATTATGCTGTATTCCCATAATTTTGGGGAGGTAAACCACCACCACTCTGTTGACTTTCGTGATACGCCGTAATCTGTTCACTAACCGCTTGCCCAACGATACGTTGCATCTCTGGCCCAAGTGCGGTTAATACTTCCGCACCATTAATATTGACACTCACAGTTGTCTCACCTACATTCATTTGTATATCAGTTGGTAAAGTTTTAGCGGCGTCCAGTAGCACCTGTCCCGCCTCAGTCATTTCTCTACCACCTTCAACTTTTATTTCTTGATTCATCGTTGAAGTTTGTGGACCACCGACAGAACCACCATTCTGAAAGTTCTGAGAATTCATTCTGGTTAAATTATCTCTACCAATATTATTTACCGCAGAGCTTTGCATAACAAACTCACCGCGAGATAAGTATGCTGGTATTACATCTATTCCTGCTGGACCGTTTACATATCCGCCAGTATTAAATCTTGGCATCTTATACTGAGTGTAATCAATTGGACCGGCGGTCAGTCTATTGCGTAAATCTTCTTTTATCAATGTAAAATTGGATAAAGACTCGTCACCCCCAATTGTTTGTGAGGCTTCGCTCAGTTCGTTTGCAGATCCTATAATAGAATCAATTCTGTCTCTTAGTGATGTATCAGAATCATACTCTGTTCTTCCCGCCTTTAATGCTTCAGCAACACTAGGAAAAATACGTTGCTTGACTAAATGCTCTGCAAATAAACCCTTAGCAGCGCCCAGTGCTTCCCTCTTATCTTCAGTAATTTTAACTAGTTCTTTTCTAAACTTCTCATATTGGGGTTTTGCTAGTTCTGCTATAGCGCCTTGAGAATTGTCGAAAGCCATCTGTTCGTCTTCATTTCTTGCCCTATACTCCTTTGGAACCCCTCTGGCGAAGCCTTGGCTTTTTTCACTTTCAGGTCTGGGATTATCGTTTGAAGCAAGAAGCGGAAATTTTATTGCTGTTCCATAATCTATTGAGGCTCGTTGAATTGAGCTTAATTCCATTAGTTTTGCTTTAGCCAAATCTGTAGCTTTTCTTTTCCATTCCTCTCTTGCCTCTTTACGTTCTAAACCTCCAGAGGCTGGCCTGTCCGCTTCTTTTTCTGCTTCGGTCATGCCCTCTTGTGCTAATTCTCTTTTAATTTGACCACGACTCTTTACCGGAACCTCCATTTCTTTTGAGACCATTTTCCCGTCTTCCATGACCCTTACTGTTCGTTTTTTTGTCCCCCCTGCTTTCATTGCCGCATTAATTTTTCTATTCTCTTCTTTTTTCTTCTCAGCAGACTCGCCTCTTTTATAGAGCGGGTCTGTTCTATTTAATATAGCATCATAATTTTTTTGGAAATAACTGAAAGGACCAGCTTTAAGACCTTCTGCTTCAGTCGCCCCTTGATAAGCATAAAACTCTCTCTCAATATTTGATAGAACTCTCTTTCCGCCCCTGACCTGTTCCATATCTGGATAAGGCACATCAACATTTGTTGGTGCATCTGATAGGGTTCCATATTTTGCATGTTGTTCAGCGGAACCGTCTCCGACAGTTATTATTCTTTGACCTCCATGTTTAAACCTCTCTGCCCCAGCAGCTCTAGCAACAGCAATTTCATTAGACCGTAATCTTTGAACTACGACTGGATTATTAAGGTCAACTTTTGATGGGTCAACATCGCCAGATCTTGGACCTTGACCTAATTGAGATTCATAAAATTGGACTAGATCAATTTGTCGTGGTTCGGGTATCGCCGCATCTCTCGCCGCCGCATCTCTCGCCCTGATCGCTTCTCCCTCTTGTATTTCCGCGCTGTACACATCATCCATCACATCCTGCATCCATTTATCTTCCTTTTCCTGCTTTGTTTTCCTTTTCTTCTTCTTCTTCTTCTTCTTCTTCTTATCGTCTTCACCAGACGTTGTGTCTTTTGTTTTATTGCGCCGATCCGATTCTATCTCTTCAGCTCTTTTCACTTCCTCAATTTCCTCTGAAGTAATACCACCTTCCACTATTCCATTACCCATGCTGGGGTTTAAAAACTTAGTGTGTTTATCTATTCGCGCACTGAAGTTAGCGTCATAACTACCCATAGTTGCTTTTATTCTGTCGGCTAAATGAGAATATTCTGAGCTTGTGTAGGGCATGTTTATGAGTTTGTCTAATTTTTGAAGAGTTTCCCAATCGGCTATGCTCTCGTATAATTTAGTCAGTTTCCTTTCATCAACACTAAACCAAGCGTCAAGTTCTCCACGAATATCATCATGTAAATCTGTAAATCCTCCATCATTCAGATAGTTTGGTTTTACAATCCCACCACCAGCAAAATTCCCCGAATTGATCTGCTTCATCATTCCACCGCCGTATTTATCCACGGCGGATTTCTTCATTACAAACTCACCAGGAGTTAACATAGCAGGAACGGTATCAGTACCTTGTGGTTGGAAATTAACAAGAGTTCCTTCATTGGCATAAACTACACCGCCAGCAGCGAATACCCCAGGAATTGCATTGGCTTGTCTTGATTTTTCAGCTTTTTTCTTTGCCTTTTTATCCTCTTTCTTTTTTGCTCTTTCCGCCTCGGCCAATTCTTTTAAATACTTCGCTGAGTTTACATTGGCTTCTTGGTTTGCCTTTGCAACCACATCGACCCCAAAGAAACCTTCAGCAGCTTTCCTCATCCCCTCTTGAACTTTTGCTTCTATCTCTTCTGGGGTTCCTGTGGGATCGTTTGCTATATTTACTTCTCTAAGCCTATCTTCTAATCCTTGATAAGCGCCTGCCGGTATAGCGCCTCTAAAGGCTTCATCTGTTTGTTCTCCAGTTACCGCCCCAATACCGATAAGCTGCCCAAATGCATCAGAAGCCCCATTGCCTCGTTCTCTACCTAATCCAGCAATTGTTTGTGAACCTTCCGCCACATCCATTGCGTCATTAAGTTTTCTCGCGGTTTTAAATGACTCTTCTAAAGGACCAGTGAATAATTTTCTAAAGACACCGCCCACAAATTTAGATGAATTTTTTAGAGCTTCGGAAAATCGTTTTGCCGCACTTCCCGCAGCATCAAGAGATTGTGTTACTTGAATTAAGGCTTCTCTTTCCGTTGCTCCAGCAGCAATTAAGCCATCATAAATATTCATTAACTCGCCATTGGCTTGTAAACTGCTCTTGTTGATGATATTGTCTTGATCTCTAGTGACTTTTTTACCCTTGTTTAATTCTCTCTCTAGTCGTATAGATCGCCCCATAGAACGAGATCCGTCAGACAATTTGCTGATATTATCAAGTCTTGATGAAGCTTCGGCCTGTATACTTTTTACATTTTCTGCTTTTGCTGCGGCTGTCGCTTCACCCGCCTTTTCATTTGCCGCTTGCCTTATACGCAAGTTGGAACTTTTCAGATCCTTTTCTCTTTGTACTTGAATTTCTTTAAGTTTGGTTTTAAAGCCCTCATTATTCGCATCAAGTTTTCCTCCTGTGTCTAAGAGGATTTTTGTTTGCTTATCAAGTGATTGGTTTCTACTTTTATCGGTTGTTGCTAAACCAAATGCCTTTTGTTCTGCGTCGAATTCTTTCTGACCCTTTTGTCTGATTTCTTCACTGGCTGCTTGAGTCGCTTTTGTTAATGCGTCTAATGCATTATTGAACCTACTTGTTGCCGGTAGCATACTTGCCGCAAGACCGTCTACCGCCTTGCGAAGAGGTTCAAGACTAATAGCGCCAAAACTTGCCCATTCTGCGAAATCAATCAACGCTATTGCGACGGAGTGTACTATTGGAACAAGAATATTCAAAGCCTCACCACCTAGTAACACACCAGCGACCAATCCAACAAAAGCACCAGCAATAGCCCCCGCAGGACCGAGTATAGCCCCCATAGCCGCGCCAACTGCGGTTGTTGCAATAACGGCGTTTCTTTCAGATTTAGCCTTAGACTCTGCGTCTGCATTTCTAATAGCAAGTTCTTGATTCCCCGCTTTTATTGCTTTTTCTTTTGCTTGTTCTGCGGTAGAAGCCAGTAGTGTGAAATTTCCAACCACTATACCCAATATTGCTGCTACAGCAGCGGCAGCAGCCCCAAGTAGAATAAGTTGTGGCGCAGCGGCAGCGGCAGCACCAGCGGCAGGAGCGGCAGCACCAGCAGCAGTAGCGCCTAGTGTTGTTCCAAGACCACCACTAGGTATTCTACCACCATAGCCTTTGACTCTTAGAGCACTCTGTCGTTTAGCATAACTGTCTCTTTCAAAAGCCCCAGCGCTTAATTTACCTTGTTTACCTTTCGGCATACAAACGCATTTTAATATAGCTTTTAATGTGGACAGTATACCTCTTAAGTAAAGATCATTACTGTTAGAAGATTTCCGCACTTCATCTTCAACATCATCTACAGCAGCCTCAACAGCTTTCTCGCCACCTCCGAATAATTTATCTTTTGCTTTTTTGGCAAGACCCTTTGCTTGACCTCTTCCAGCAGCAGTCTGAATACCTTGAAACTTCATCAAAAACTCTAGAGCCTTATAAGCTATAACAGTAGTAATACCAAAAGCAATTAAAGCATCAGTAACCGGTTTTAATTCTTTATTAACACCATCAACCATAGAAGTAAGAGTTGAAAAAACAAAACTTAAAGCAAACAGCTTACCAACAATATCACCGCCACCAGTTGGTCCCGATTTTACATCTCCACCATCCTTAAATTTCTGCACCCCAACCGCTCCACCCTTAGCATACTTATTAATCTTCCCCAATTTGCCATAACCAAAAGATTTAGCTGATTCTTTATTGATTACAAATTCGCCGGGAGTTAGGAGGGCGGGAACTGTATCGGTGCCTACGGCACCGCCTTTAGCAAAACCAAGTCTTTTACTAAATCTTTCATTTCTTTTTTTAGATATAAAACCAAGCTTTTGTGACAAAATAGAAAGTAGTCTTGCGTCTTTTTCTGAAATTCGACCAGCTAGTGCTTTCTTTTCAAGAAAATCTATTTTTTGAGCCAAAACTTGTTTTTTTCTTCCAACATTACCTGGCGCAGTACCGCGACCAGTTAATGACGGTTTAAAACCCACAACACCAGCGTTAGCAAACCTCTGAACCTCAACAGCACCGCCGTTGGCATAACCAATTAATCCGCCTGCGGCTTTTGTCTTTCTTTTCGGGGGTTTTCCCTTCTCACTAATGGACTTTCTACCCTGCTTAACTATTGCGGCCATCTGGCTAGGATTTTGTGGATAGTATACGTGAACATTTCTTTTTCTTGTCTTTTCCCCTTTTCCAGCAAGAAGTTTAGCCAACATAGTTATTGCATTATTCCCTTTCCCTCTTCCACCACCTGACTCATCTTGACCTCGATAAACGGTTCCATATGGTAAAAATTTAGCATCACCAGGGTCTTTAAGATAATCTAACGGGGCGTTTCCGCCAGAGTTAGGGCCAGTTTTCTTTATAACATTTGGAATAGCTTTCTCAAACCTTTGCCACATCAAACCTCTTTTTGTTTTCATCGCGTTTATAACGCGTGCCGTAATGGGTGGCATCGCCCCTTTTTTACCAGTACTGGACGGCAACATGTGTTTTATAACATTGGCACTATAAGATTTTTCTAGGTCTAGTTTGTTTTCAAGTGATGGATATACTTCACTTATTTTTTCTCCAGTTGTTGTTATCTTTTCTTGAGAAGAACCGGACTTACCACCAACTTTATACTTATTAATTTTCGACAATCTATCCGTACCAAAAGCCTGAACAGCACTCTTACGAATTACAAATTCCCCAGGCTCCAACATTGCCGGAACAGTATCCCCATTACCAGTACCAGGAACTGTTCCCCCACGATTAAAGCCAAGAACTTTACCGCCTTTATTAAATCCTTTTCCAAGTCCACCCGCACCGCCAGCACCACTAACACCGCTCCTTATTGCTGAAGAAGCAAGCTTGCCAATTTTAAGCGCCCCCAAAGCAGCAATTAATGGAATTAGAGGTTTGATCGCTCTAGCAACCTCAATAAATGCATTGGCAAGACCTAGTGCAATTTTCACAAACGCCTGAAAAGTTCCCGTCTGTGTAATTTCACGAATTAATGCTCTGAAATTTTCTGTGGTTCTAGCAAAAGATTGCGCTAATGTTTCCTGCGCTTTTGCCGCGTCTTTATCTAACGATGCCCCACCAGCAATAGCAACTTGTCTAGCTCGTTCAGCTTTACCAAATTGTTGTAATAATGGAATTACACGAGAGACCTGACGGATACCACCAAGTTGCTCAACGATTGCCGCAAACTTTAAACTGCCCGCTTTAATACCGGCTTGCTCTAATCCGCTACTTAATCTCTTAATAGCCTCAAAAGCCCCAATGAAGTTGCCCTTACCATCAGTAAGTTCAATATTTAATTGGCGAAAAAAGTCAATTGTTTTAGGTCGTTGTAATCTAGCAAAGATAGTTCTAAAACCAGTAGCGATGGTTTCCGCGCTTTCACGAGTCGTACTACGAACAGCAGTGAATAAGGCGATGAATTCATTAAGCGTACCGCCTGCGGCTCTAAAAGCACCACCAGAACGCCTCACCGCTTCAATGATATCTCCAGACTCAACAGCGAATCTTTTAGATACGGCATTAATAGCGCCAAGCTGCGTCTCTAACTTACTAGCTTCAGTACCAAACTGAGCCATGATAGCAACAGCACCTTCTGTACTTGATGCTATATTATCAAACGTTGCCGCTAATGTGGTTTTAGCAAGCGTCCTCATCGCCTGTTCTGTTTGGCGAGCTGTTAAACCAGATTGTGCAAGAACAACACTTGTCTTAGCGATAACGGTTGCTGAAAGACCAAACTCTCTAGATAAATCAGATAATGAATTCTGTAAATTACTGAGAGACCGCACATCAGTATCAAAAACTTGAGCTAATTTTACAAATTCTCTTTCAAACTTTATTGCTTCTCTAGTCGCCTTAGAAAGTGCAGAAGTTAACCTACCAACAATTGCTACAGCAGAAGTAAAGGCTACAAAACGTCTAGCAGAAAGACCAATAGCTTCACCAAAAGTTGTCATAGAGCCTTTAGCGGCATCTGTTCCTGTCTTAATTTGTTTAAGCGATTGTACAGCTTGAGGACCATTTTTAATCTGTACATTCGCGCTAATATTACTTAGAGCACGCTGTATTTGTCTAGTGGCAGCGGTTAACTCGGCTTGACTTGGCGCCTGTAGACGCATTTGTATCAGAATAGTATCACTAGCCATACCTTACTCCATAAAAAAAGGGCGTGGAAAACCTATGATGTTAAAACACCATAAGAATTCACGCCCACCGTGCTACTCTGTCTTTTTTACTGTCCGTTTTCGGGTAGCCGTTTTCTTCTCTTCTACTATTACTACACCCAAATCGTCCTCAAAGTCAGCATTGTCAACTTTTTCATTATCTTCTAAAATAGGAAGATCATTAACATTAACACGCTTACCATCTTTATTTAAGATATAGCCTTCTTCGTCTACTTTATTACCGTCCCTATCGACCCTATTTCCTTCTTTATCAATTAACTGATTCTTCTTATTAGCGAAGTTAAATCGTTTGAGGAATTTGTTTTCCGTCAAAGTGTTTTCATAGTTTTCATCAATTTCGTAGACTATTTCGCCCACAGTCTTTGCTGCATCAATAGCCTCCTGCTCATTTCCCTTGTTTTGGTAATCCTCATAAGAGGAATAATAGGGCTTTTGCGTAAGGAAATCTTTTGTGCAAAGATAGACTAGATAGCTAAACCGTTCAGTATCAGCCTGACCTTCAGCGGTCATATGATCCAATTCCTGCCGCTCTCCAATTAAGTCGCGGAATTCCACCCGCTTATCCTGGAGTTCTAAGGCGATTTCTTTTGCTTTACTAAGTTTTAGTTTTTCGCCGTCTAGATTCTTACCTTTATTTAGCTGATAATCCAGGAGGTTAATTTCCTTAATAACCTTGTTATACTCTTCTTCCTGTTCATCAGTCCAAATCTTCTGCTCCGTCATATAATTACCAAGTTTTTTGCGCAACATTGCCCCTTCTTCAAGAGCTTTTCTGAATGCGCCTTTATAGACACGTTCAGCTTCTAGCATTTGCTTGTTGGTTGGCTTAGTGATTAGCAGCTCAGTTTCCGTAACAACCTTGTCGTCACCTTCGCCGGTTTCTTTTTTTACGGTAATTCTTTTGTCTTCCATCTTAGTTCTCCTCAGAGGGGTTTAATAGGAATCTGATATTGATAGCGATTCCAAGTAATATCGTATTGCGTAAATTCAGCGTCTATATTGCGTATTTGCGTATTGCCTTTGTCCAGAACATCTGATCTTAACTCCTCATAGACCAACCTCATCTTTTCTTCATCTTCTGAAAGTGGACTGTCGGATTCATGCCCCCATAAAAATCCAAAATGTTCTTCAATACTACTTAGAGCACCTATCATAGTAGTTTGTACTTTTTTCTTACAATTCTTATTCAACCTGTCTTTTGATTTCTCCCTATAGAGATTCTCCTTAGTGGTCATTTTTTATACCCGTCGAACATCTGTCTATTCGCTTTCATTGCTAAGTCCTGTTTTACATGAGTAAATTGTCCTTCTTCCAAAGAACCTTGTTGTTCTAAATCTTTCATTCTAGATTTAATAACGTGTTTTCCTTGTTGCGTATTCATATTATGAACACGACTTGCTTCTTTTTGATTTGATACGGGAACAAAAACTTCCCCAGCATCTGGTAGGTTGTTGCTCTCGGACCCTTTTCTGTCATCATCTCTTTTTCTTCTTTGTGCTATAAACCATCCATCAATAGCATAATCATCTTCTATAATATCATCAGACGGTGTTTCCATTGACTCATAAACACTGTCATACATACGAGTCCAGCTAATTAAAGTTTTTTGCATCTCAGTTAAATCACAGGCTGGAAAAGGGAATATTTCCCGCGACTCTTTTGCGGAATTCCAGATCATTCGCCAACCAGGACTTTTACTGACTTCCCGCACTTCTTTATCGTCTAACATTTCCGTATTATATTTTCCGTATAAAGCATGAATGCTTATATCCTCTAGAGATATTTTATCCCCGTTCTCATAAAAAGTGCAGTGTTCCAGAATATACATTGTGTAAGCTTGACTTTTTAAACTCTCACAGGTGTAATTGAAGAACATATATTTGTCTTTTGTTAGTTCTTCAAATCTGTCTTCCTTCTTCCTAATGCCCTTTTTTATTAGATCTTTAACATTATCCCGCAGAAAATTATTAAAATAATCTAGTTTCATTTGCTCAATATCTTTTGGTATTTGTTTTAATTCATCCTCTTCATCCTGTGTCCACCAGCCATTTTCAATTATTAATTCTTCTAACTCTTCCTGTAGGTATATATTTTTACTAAAAGCATCTTCATAAATCTGTTCACAAAAAAAGTCAGCCAGATACCGAGTTGTGGCATCTGGCTGACGAACAGTTAAGATGTTATTTCTCGTCTGTACGAGAATGTTTCCCGATAAAATCTTATTTAAATCCTTCATAATGTCCTAATTATTACTTAAGCAAACCTGTCATTCCAGTAAATGCCAGATGCACCACCCGCCGCTATTGGATCTCCACTATGAAGAACGACTAAATCGTTAAAGTTAGAGAAGTTATAACTAATTGTTGCATTTCCTCCACCAGCATCGCCCCCACCATAAGTAATAGAACTAACTTTATTCTTTCTTCCTAAATGGAAAACTGTTGAATCAGAAAGAACAACACAAATTTCATGATCGCTAAGATTTGATCTAGCGGTTTCAACTGCGTTAACATTATCACCGCCGATTGCCGTAACTTCAATCACTGATGTAACTTCAGTTGGGAAACTAACATAACGGTTATATGGAGTACGTGTACCCAACTGGTTAATTGCTTCACGACCTAAATCTGTTGAGCAGGTGAATGAGTTAATATGCGCCGCCGCAGTATTAAGAATACCGGCACCAGATGGTGCCCTGGTTGGAATAGCGTTGCCGCCATCTGCGGTGATACCCTCAATAATTGTGGGAAGACACGTCATATATCCATTAATGGCGGAATCGCCAGAAGAGAGAACGTCTTCACGGCGTAGAACGTGTCCACCAGTAGTATTTGGTGCATCACTACCAAAAATACCAGTAGTCCCACTACCAAAACCGTCAGCGACATTCCCGCCAGCCAATAACAATAGTCCACTTGCAGCGTTTCCATCAGTAAACCATTTCTTGTTATTACCAACAAATGACACTTCTTCAGTACACGTTCCATCTGTTGGGATTGTGTATGAAACAGAAGATAGATACATACCAGAACAATAACATTCAGCAACACCTGAATCGTTTTTGTTAACAGATTCATCAGTTGTTTTATTGACCACTAAGCGAACATCGGCACGAGTATCGGCACGCCCAGCAAGTGTAGTTGGGCTAGTTCCCGCTATCACGTTACCGTCACCATCAAAACTTGCACCTAGATGATACAGTAAAGAATACCCATCAAGAAACTTATTCATACTTACATTAATATCTGGGATATCTTCAATGTTTTCATAGAGTGACAACTGACCAAGTTCGAAAGCTTGTTCAAGGTTAAAGTTGGTGTCTATACCAATAGATTGTAAACCATGTACAATTTTGTGCTGATTAGAAGAACTAGCACTGGCAGAATCGATAACTGATCCCGTCGCCGCGATTCCACCAATTGTTACAGCCTGTGTAGCATAAAATATTCTTGTGTTAGCGTTAGTAAAAGCCATTTTTTATCTCCGATTAAAATAAGAACATGTTCTATTTAATTATACACCAAAAATTCCCTCTGTCGTACATTTTACAGTTCCAACAAACAGATTAGGGTTGAGGGTGTAGATAGAATCAAATTTCATGTCTAAAAATCGTAAAGCCTTAAATTTGTAATTAGTTGTGAGATCTGGAAAACGCAACGCCCCCGACGCTGGCACGCCCCTATGGTCAAGGGGGAAGGCATCTGCATCAGCAATTGCATTTAAGTCAAACATATGAAAGACTTTATCGTTTTGTAAACTTACAATATCGATTAAACTATCACGCATGTAAGAATCTTCAGCAACACAATGGAAGAGGACATCCGTATAAACATAGGATGAACCACCACCAAGTTGATAACCTCTAAAAGATCTTGTATTTGCGACCTCTATTCCAATTGCTGGTAATTGATACCTATTCTGTGATAGCTGGGACCAGTCTCCAGAAGCTGTGGTAAATTGAGAATTATCTACCCTCTCTGATCTTTTGTGTAATTCTTTAAACCAAGGTAAACCATTTGATTGTGTTATATTGACGTATTTATAGCTATATTCACAAGTTACTACAGAACTAGTATCTATTGCAGAATCAAAAACCACCCTACCAAGTGGATGATTAACATGGTGAGCAAATGCACCAGCCGTTGTGTTGGAATAGAATGTATCATTTACATAAACTCCAGATACGCCTGGATTTGCGTTATCAGAACCAACAAGAGGTGGTCCATCAGTACTGGTCAAGCCACTCTCCCAGACCCAATTTGATCTAAAACCTTCCCAGACTTGCCCTGCGGTATATCTTGGGTCATCTACTAAACGTAGTTGGTGCTCATTCCCGCCATAAATACCACTAGAAGGAATACTAACATTAATGTAGTTGTCCTTCTTTAGCAGACCCCAATCAAAAAAAGAAATAACATTTTCTTTGATATCGTTTACTAATGTAGAATCACCAAGTTTTGTAAAACCTTTAAGATTTATATCCGGCATTAGAATAACCTCCTAAATTCTTCTTGTATGATTTTTCTAATATTTGGACCATTTGCTATAATTGCCCTAGTGATGAAATTATCACCTTCAGTACCAGCAAATTCTGGAGCAACACGAAAAACACCACCAGTTGGCAACATAAAGCCGCCGCCACTTCTTGATTTATCATCATAACCAACAGTTGAAGCAACCTCAAAACCTTCAACAATCACTTGAGTTCCTCTAGTCATGAGCCAATCCAGCCAAGTAATTTGATGACCGTTACTAAAATATGAACCCATGCTTGAGGTTTCAACAGCCGCTGAAACAGTAGCGGGGTCAATTTGTATTACCAGAGTTCCTAAAGTTTTCCCTCTTTGAGACTTTTTAAAGAAAACATTAATAGATGATAATACAGCATTGACAATATCATTAGTTGCGGCAGATGCTGCGTCACTACTAAGTCCAAAATCCACTTGCAATTGACCATCTTTTAAAGAGCGAATAGTCGGGCTGCTTACTATAGCAATTCTTAATAAGTGAGATATTTGATTTTGTATAGCGGGCTTGGCTTTGACTAGTAATTTATCAATTTTAGGCGCGACAAGAAACTGAACCTTAGCAGCAAACTGTGAAGGTGTAGTAACTAGCTTTAACCTGGCATTTGGCATTATGACCTACTCCAAAAGCAGACCACATACCTGTCTTGTTTTAAACCGTAAGGAAATGGTTCCGCAGCTTTTACGAAATGATATTCCTCATGACCACTAGCATCTTTATTTACTAGTAAAGACTTAGCCTTATTGAGTTTAGGTAAATCTGATAAATAACCGATGGTCTGGATTGAACCATCCGGCACTTGAATTTCGCCAATCTTGACCCAATCTTTTCTATTCCAATATACTCGTAGAGTAATGTCTTCAGTGTTTTCCACCGTCTTATACTTTTTAGTTCCTCTAGCAAATCCAGCAGAATCGCCCCTATCTCTAACATTTAGAGAACGTCGCTGTTTTGGTCTAGGTACACTTTCTGAGATTTCCTCGATTTTCTCAGTGTATATAAGCTGACAGGTGACACCAAAATTTGATATCATTCCATCAGCGAATTCTTTGTATTTCGCAAATACATCAGATGGTATGGTAATGCCCATAATTTAACCTATTCATCTCCAGTATAGTAAAATGTATCATCAAATCTAGTGCTTAGAATTTCACTAATATTGTCAATTCCAGTATTATCATTAATAGTTTGTGATAATCTAGTTTTAGGAACA